>OCHI01000072.1_pt1 | contig 137673 bp, 122 predicted proteins | sample 1538691 | NCBI WGS metagenome assembly OCHI01 (sample SAMN04571718, study PRJEB22368) | human gut metagenome | biome: human gut; material: stool | host: Homo sapiens | place: Luxembourg | collected 2012-09-21 | reverse complement strand
TTACAAAAGCATACTCGTTGAAGTAGGAATGAAACATAAAGGTTTATAACTTTTTATAAGTTTTCAGTAACGGAAAAAGAATGTACGAATTACCGGCATACCTGATATGGGGATTTTTAGAAAGTGGAAAATCAACACTGATCAAAGAAACATTAAACCAGGATTATTTTAATGACGGCGAGAAAACAATGATCCTTACGTTTGAAGAAGGAGAAGTCGAATACGATAAAGAAATGCTAGAGAAGACAAATTCATTCGTGGTGAATATTGAAAATATGGAAGATTTCACAAAAGAATTTGTCAGAGGATGTCAGAGAAATTATTATCCAGATCGTGTCATGATCGAATACAATGGAATGTACTCTATTGACGATCTGATGGATGTAGTAGATGAGACAGATCTTGAGTTATATCAGGTGATCGTAACAGTTGATGCATCTACAGCAGATTTGTATTTGAAAAATATGAAATCTATGTTTATGGAAATGTTTAAGATGGCAGATCTTGTCATTTTTAACCGCTGTGATGACAATACGAATATGGGAAGTTTTCGAAGAAGCATCAAAGCAGTCAATCCAAGAGCACAGGTAGGTTTCGAACGTGCCGATGGAAAAGAGATGGCACAGGATGAACTGCTGCCATATGATGTGAATGCAGATGTGATCAAAGTTGAAGATGAAGATTATGGAATCTGGTATATCGATGCGATGGAACGTCCAGAGGTTTACGAAGGAAAGACTGTGGAAATGCGTGTTCAGGTCCAGCGCAGTCCAAAGATGCCACCGGGAATGATCATTCCTGGACGTAAAGCAATGACATGTTGTGAAGATGATATGACATTTATTGGATATCTGTGCAGATTAAACCAGACGAAATCCAAGACATTAAAGAGAATTCTCAATAACGAATGGGTAACATTAACAGCACAGATCCATTCAGAATACAATGAAGCATATGATAAGACAATGCCAATCTTAACAGCGATCAGAATCGAAAAATCAGAACCGCCAAAAGAGCAATTGGTATATTTCTAGATTTTAAGGACATAGCAACCCTGCCCCAAGCATACACTGTAAAAACAACATTTACAGGGGGCTTTTCCATTGAAGAAATACATGGAAGAAAGAGTCATTGAAAGTGCGATCTACATCATTGAACATAATGCTACAGTACGCCAGACAGCCAAGCAGTTCGGCGTCAGCAAAAGCACAGTACATAAAGATGTGACAGAACGGTTAGAAACGATCAACAAAACACTTGCCAGACAAGCAAGAAAGGTATTAGACATCAATAAATCTGAACGTCACATCAGGGGTGGGCTTGCAACGAAAGAGAAATATCTTCATAGATAGAATCAAAGGGAAATTATGAAATGCCAGGTTACACATGCAAAATTGTAATAGAAGATACACATCCACCGGTATGGAGAAGAGTCATCATACCAGATCAGATTACTTTTTTTGAATTACACAAGATCATACAGATATTATTTGATTGGGACGACGTTCATCTTCATGGATTCCATATACCATCGGATGATATTGTGATAGATGATGAAGGAGGATTTGATCTGTGGGGAAATCATTATAATGATTTCGATACGAATATTGATTTCTTCTTTAAAAATTACAAATGGATCCGCTACATCTATGATTTTGGAGATGAATGGCGTCACAAGATCAATATAGAAAAATATGAGCTGGATTATAAAGAACGATATCCTAAACTGGTCAAATATAAAGGGGATAACTTCATGGAAGACAGCGGAGGGGTCTGGAACTGGGAAATGAATGAAGAAGTTTCTCCTTTTGACAGAGAATTTGTGGAAAGCCAGTTCCGTCAGATGGTATTTCCAAAGCATAAACAAAAAGATGAGATCAAAATACTCAACGAACAGGATAAGATAGATATATTAAACGGATTTTTTGACGAAATAAGTAAGATGCCAGAAAATGACCTGGAAGATGTGTTGAAAAATGCATGGCAGGATATGTATTTGGAAGAAACAAAGGGCAATTTAGATAACAGATCAGAAGAGTGGGAAGATCATATAAAGAAAAACGGTAAGATCAAGCTTTGTGTTTCATCAAAAACACAAAAAGAATTACAGGAAAATCTAAGCGAAGATCAATCCAGTGATTATTGCAAATATCTAAGGATTCCAAAAAACAGATCAAAATCACATATGGAAAGGATCAGCAGTATTTCGGATACATTAAGAGAACATCCAGAATATGTATTATATGTTATGAACCAAGATGAGTATGATGGTTTGAAACAATGGATGGATCACTCGAATAATAATATAATAGATATATCATATGATGAAGCTGATATTTGCGCCAAAGCATTTGTTTTAGGATTTGGGGAATATGAAATTAAAGATGATATAGCAGAAGTGCATCTTGCCTCTGATCTGAAAGAGTATATAGATGTTTTGGATCAGAAAACAGAAGACGAAATCTATACAAAGATAGAAACATTTGATGACAGAGTAGGAAGATTGATGCAGCTATACTGTGTGATCGAATTAGAAGAATTATACAAAATATACAAAAAAACGTATGATCCGAAACAAGGAAAAAGGGAATTCTTTCGATATGTTTACTGGCGAGGAAGAATGAATGATCTATTAAATACATACCAAGAACCAGATGGAACAGCATATGTTGCGATGCATGGAATGGATATCCACAAAATCATAGAAAAGAGAGAGATTTATGCAAAAGATCTTCCATTTAATGAATTTCCAGAATGGGAGATTAATGAACTAACAGATAATATTGCAAATAGAGCAGAATCAATCAATATTCTGTATATGATGTTGCAAGAGCAATTTCGTATGCCAGAACAGGAAACATCAGAAATATTATTTAATACGATAAGTTCGGTCATGAGTGGAGATACGCTGGGTTTGATTATAGAAAATATAAAAACCAGAGTGAATAAAACATGGACTCCAGACATTTATGCAGAAATGTGGAATATGATCAGTGATCTCATGATAGAATTGGAATTGCCGATATTAAAGGCAAGAAATCGTGATGAATATGCAATGGAACAAGAAATGTCTCCATGGAGTATAGGAATGCTGTCTGACAAAGAAAATTTCAAAAACACAAAACAGCAACATTTATACGAATTTCCACGCAGTATACAGGAGCGTTTGTACAACATCGAAAGTACGGGAATGAAAGAAGATATAGACAAGCTTTTTGCATACAAAGAAGAAAATCGCATCTGCTCCGAAGAATTCCTTTATATGTTGTCAAGTAGTTGTATCGTTTATGGATATATAAAAGAAGCAAGATCTTTGATCAAAGAATTAAAGAATAGTTCTACAGCCGGAAAGAAGATAGCAAAACTATTAGAAATAGAAATTGATCAATATGATAATGTAATGGATATGGGGGATTATTAATATCTGTGATGTTAAAAAGAAAATTCCGATAACAATCATCTAAAGTTGAAATCCAGTACAGTTTAACATACACACTCTGTAATGGTTTGAATCACGTAAATTATTTGAATATTATAAAAAGAGATCATGTGTCTGCAACCGTACGAACACGTCTGCAGACACATGATTTCTTTTTATAATATTCCACCAATAATTTCCGTCATTCCACCATATTTACATTAGAGAATTCTGATAATTCAACAATTCACTCATAGGCTTCGACATATTCAGATACTGTCTGGTATTTCGTCGTAATCCATTATTATTACCACCCTTAAGTATCGTCTCATGCGTAGCGAAGAAATCCTGATCTTCTTCAAAAGGTGTTCTCACAATATGAATATCCACGATCTCATCTAAGAAACGATTCTGATGAAAGATCTTTCTCGTACATTCTTTTCGATACAAAGGATGCAGCTGATTTACCGTAAACTGAAAATAAAGAGAATTAAGTAATGGTTCATCACTGTCTAATAAAAATTGATAATCACCATCCAAAATCTTCTGTCCTTGTTCTTTGGTCAAAGGGATCTTTGTTTTATCTACCACAGATCCGTTCCGCTTTCTCTGCATCAGATAGAGATCTTCATCATTCTCCATATAGAAATAATATGTAAATGGGGAACTGTCCTTTGCTCCTTCAAACATTAATACCTTGACCGGAAGACTGATCATATATTTATCAGGAGATTTGGACAGGATATATTCTTCCTGTGTCTGGTTATATTCAGCTTGACTGATATTCTTCGTAACTTCGGTATAAGAAAGTTTTTCAATTGCTGTATTTTTCATGATAACTCCTAACCCGTGCTTTGTTATTAACTTCTTTCATTATAGCAAAGGAATATGATAAATTCATGTCTTATTTATAAAAAATGTATGAATAATTCATAGATTTTCTCAATATCCTGTGCTAAGATAAAATCTGGAGGAAAACTATGGATTTATTTGAATATGCAAGAGAATTAAATAAAGATAAAGAGTCGCCATTAGCAGGGAGAATGAGACCTGCAACCCTCGATGAAGTGGTGGGTCAGGAACATATTATTGGAAAAGATAAATTACTATATAGAGCGATCAAAGCGGATAAGATCAGCTCGATCATTTTCTATGGTCCACCAGGAACAGGAAAGACAACCTTAGCAAAAGTCATTGCCAATACGACCAAAGCAAATTTTGTACAGATGAATGCAACAACATCTGGGAAGAAAGATATGCAGGAAGCGGTGGCAGATGCGAAAGAATCTCTTGGAATGTATCAGAAGAAGACGATCTTGTTTATTGATGAGATCCACAGATTCAATAAAGCACAACAAGATTACCTGCTGCCATTTGTAGAAGATGGAACGATCATTTTGATCGGAGCAACGACAGAGAATCCGTATTTTGAAGTAAATCAGGCGTTGATCTCAAGATCCAATGTATTTGAACTACATTCATTAGATAAAGAAGATATTAAGAAATTGATCGTAAGAGCTATTACAGATGACGAAAAAGGAATGGGGATCTATGGAGCAACGATTACCGATGATGCACTGGATTTTCTCTCAGATATGGCAGAAGGAGATGCAAGAAGTGCTTTAAATGCGATCGAACTTGGAATATTAACAACAGAACCTGCTGAAGATGGAAAGATTTATATCGATATCGATGTAGCACAGGAATGTATCCAAAGAAGAGTGACAAAATACGACAAAGATGGGGATAATCACTATGATGTGATTTCTGCATTTATCAAAAGTATGCGAGGATCAGATCCAGATGCAGCTATTTATTATCTGGCAAGAATGATCGATGCCGGAGAAAGTGTTACATTTATTGCAAGAAGAATCATGATCTGTGCATCCGAAGATGTTGGAAATGCTGATCCGCAGGCATTACAGGTAGCAGTTGCAGCGTCACAGGCAGTGGAACGGATCGGAATGCCAGAAGCAAGGATCATACTGGCACAGGCAGTCACTTATGTAGCCAGTGCACCAAAGAGCAATGCAGCATATATGGCAGTTGATCAGGCATTAGAATCTGTCAGAAATCATAAGATCGGAGCAGTTCCTAATCATTTAAGAGATGCTCATTACAAAGGCGCAGTGAAACTAGGACATGGAATCGGATATAAATATGCGCATGATTATCCAGATCATTATGTAAAACAACAGTATCTTCCAGATGAGCTTCTTGGAACAACGTTTTATGAACCAACGGAAAATGGATATGAGAAAAATATCAAAGAATATTTGGAAAGAATCAGAAAGTAAAATAAAAATGAGCACTGAAAATGAAACATCAGTGCTCGTTCTTATTTTTACTCCATTTATACAAAAATGACATTGCCCATAAAAAGATCGGAAAGAAAAACATCAAAAACAGTGACATCCAGAATAACTGGCTTCCACTCACTGCAAAATAGATAGTAGATCCGATGATGGCAAGCAATATCACGATCAGCAGGATCGCTGTGATCTGCTTCATACGCTTTTGTTTTTTCATCATAACATCCTTTCGTAAATATGTATACCTATGAGGTATCCTAGCATAGATTATTGTGTTTTGAAAGAGTAAAATATTTTATAAAAGAAAGTGAATAAGAAGCAAAAGAGAGGACATAATAAGAATATCCAGTTAATAAAAGAACTGGATAGAGAAATACTTATCCTCCCCTTAAGTATTCCCCCACTCTGCGAAGCCGTGGAATGGGGGATTTTTATGTAAAATTGCTGTCGATTGTTGAAAAAGAGCCAGAGATTTGTTATAGTATCAAAGGAAAATAACATTTTTAAAAGAAAAGGATGGAATGAATATGGCTTTATTACAGGAATGGCGTGATTACGCATATAAATTTGACGATAGAACAGCAGAAGGACAGCAGTTCTGGTTAAATTACTTCAACATTGAAAAAGGAATCTACGAGCAATTATTAGCTGACAAAGATACAGTTGTATCTGGAACAGTGAAAGAATTAGCAGACAAATACGAGACAGAATTACAGATGTTTGTAGGATTCTTAGATGGGATCAACGACAGCTTAAAAGAAGCAAACCCAATCGAAGAGATGGATGAAAATACACAGGTAAGCTTAGACATCGACTTCGAGAAATTATATTACAACATGGTTGGATGTCGTGCAGAATGGCTTTACAACTTAAAGGAATGGGATGACATTCTTACAGAAGAAAGAAGAAAAGAGTTATACAAAGAATCCAGAAATTCAACAACAGTTGTAAAAGGAAAGAAGATTGGAAGAAACGATCCATGCCCATGCGGAAGCGGTAAAAAATACAAAAAATGCTGCGGAAAAAACGCTTAATTCGTTAAAAGAAATAGTCGAATATGTAAATGAAACAAGGAAGAACCTTTTGGCTTATGTGATAGCTGAAGGGTTCTTTTATTTTAGAAAATTTTGATAAAATCCCATATGAGATAAAAATACAGAAATTATTGACATTTTGTATACATGATGTTAGAATTTCAATTAGTCGTCTAATGATTAGTTATCTAATTAAAATACTCAAAGTAAAGAAAGGAGCATACATGAAGAAGTGTGAAGGAATTTACAGTTTGATCGGCAAAGTGAATCATAAGAGTGCGATTTATGGATTTGAGCTTTTGAAAGAAGAAAATATACATCCGAGACAGATGCCTCTGATCATTCATTTAAAAAAATGCGAAGGCTGTACACAAAAAGAGTTAGCCGAGAAGATGCAGGTCAAGCCGTCTACGCTAAACGTAATGATTGGACGAATGGAAAAGAATGGATATATAGAGAAAAAACAAGACGAAAAAGATTCAAGAAAAAGCAGAATTTATTTTACTGAGAAGGGAAGAAGTATCTGTGAAGACGGTCATAAAAAATTTGTCATGATACAAGAAAAACTTCAAGAGTATTTTACAAAAGAGGAGCAGGAAGAACTCAAGAGACTGTTAAATAAATTTTGTGATTGTCTGGATGAACAGACAGAGATACTAAAAAAAGAAAGAAAGGAAAAATCAGATGCTTAAATTATTTCGATATTTGAAAAAAGCATATGTGCCTGTCATTGCGATCGTGTTATTGCTGATCCTACAGGCGAGTTGTGACCTGACATTACCAACATTTACATCCAATATCGTCAATGTAGGTATTCAGCAAAAGGGTATTGAAGACGCAGTTCCTGATGTAATGAGAGAAGAAACATTTCTGGCATTGAAATCTCTTATGAAACAAGATGATGCAGATGATATGGAAGATGCTTATAAACTTTATACAAAAGATCAGGTAAAAGATTCAAAATATAAAGATTATAAAGACGGACGTTTATATGTCAGAAGATATATCTCCAAAAAAGACAGAGAACATCTTGATACGAGTATGTCAAAGGCAATGCTTAAGTTGTCAGCGCAGATGGCAAAACAGATTCAGGCCAATCCTCAGGCAGCAGCTTCTTTAAGCAAGAGCCAGAAAAAAATGATGGCGCAGATGAAGAACATGGATACAAAAGACATGCCAGATACGATCATCAGTCAGGCAGCGATTTCTTTTGTGACTTCAGAATACAAAGCGATCGGACTTGATATTGACCAGATGCAGACACATTATCTGTTAGTGACAGGAGCAAAGATGATCGGGCTTGCGTTCTTGATCATGGCAGCAGCAGTGAGTGTTACTTTATTGTCAGCACGTTTAGCTGCGAAACTAAGTCGTATTCTGAGAGAGAAAGTATTTGAGAAAGTTATGTCGTTTACAAACTCTGAGTTTGATAAATTCTCAACAGCCTCATTGATCACAAGAAGTACGAATGATATCCAGCAGATTCAGATGTTTATGACGATGGTATTCCGTATCGTCGTATACGCACCATTAATGGGGATCGGAGGTATTTTCAAAGTATTAACAACCAATGCGAAGATGACATGGACGATCGCTATCGGTGTGATCGCGATCATGTTAGTGATCTTTGTATTATTTAAGGTAGCGATGCCAAAATTTAAGATCTTACAGAAACTGATCGACCGATTAAACTTAGTAACAAGGGAAATTCTTACTGGACTTTCCGTAATCCGTGCATTCAGTACAGAAAAACATGAAGAAGAACGTTTTGACAAAGCCAATATGGATCTGATGAAGACAAATTTATTTGTAAACAGAGCTATGACATTTATGATGCCAACAATGATGCTGATCATGAATGGTTTAACTGTTCTGATCGTATATGCTGGAGCATCCAATATTGATGCAGGAAAGATGCAGGTTGGAGATCTGATGGCATTTATCCAGTATGCAATGCAGATCATTATGGCATTCTTATTTATCTCCATGGTATCTATTATGATGCCTCGTGCACAGGTTGCAGCAGAACGTGTCAATGAGATCTTAGATATGGAAGTCATGATCAAAGATCCAGAAGAACCAAAAGAATTTTTACCAGAGAAAAAAGGTGAAGTTGAATTTAAAAATGTATATTTCTGCTATCCTGATGCAGATGAAGCAGTGCTTCATAATATCAGTTTTACAGCACCAGCTGGTAAAACAACCGCATTTATTGGAAGTACAGGTAGTGGTAAATCAACATTGATCAACCTGATTCCTAGATTCTTTGATGTCAGCCGTGGAAGTATTTTGGTTGATGGGGTGGATATCCGTGATGTAAAACAGCATGATTTATGTGAAAAGATCGGATACGTACCACAGAAAGGAGTATTGTTCTCAGGAACGATCGAATCCAACTTAAAATATGGAAAAGAAGATGCAACGATCGATGAAGTGAAACGTGCAGCAAGAATCGCACAGGCAACAGATTTCATTGAGGAGAAAGAGGAAAAGTATGATTCACCGATCGCACAGGGCGGTTCCAACGTATCTGGTGGACAGAAACAGAGATTATCAATTGCAAGAGCTATTGCAAAAGATCCTGAAATCTATATTTTTGATGACAGTTTCTCAGCACTTGATTATAAGACAGATGTGAAACTTCGTTCTGAACTTCAGAAAGAAACAAATGGAAGTACAACATTGATCGTAGCACAGAGGATCAGTACGATCCTTCATGCAGACCAGATCATCGTCTTAGATGAAGGAAATATCGTAGGAAAAGGAACTCATGAAGAGTTATTAAATACTTGTCCGGTTTATCAGCAGATTGCCAAATCGCAATTATCAGAAGATGATCTTAAGAAAGCAAGGGAGGTGTCTGACCATGAGTAATAATCGAAGAAGAGGTCCGATGGGTGGCCCAGGCAGAGGAATGGCACCAGGCGAGAAAGCCAAAGATTTAAAAGAAACAATGGTCAAACTGATCAAATATATGAGACGTTTCTATGTTCCGATCGTTATGGTAATCATTTTTGCCATTGCAAGTACCGTGTTTAACATTGTTGGACCAACGATCTTAGGAGATGCAACAACTGAGATCTTCAAAGGACTGGTTCGCAAAGTATCTGGTGGAAGTGGAATTGATTTTGATAAAGTTAAACATATTTTATTGATGTTGTTAAGCTTATATGTAGCAAGTGCGATTTTCTCATTTATTCAGGGACTGATCATGACACATGTATCAAACAATGTCAGTTACCAGATGAGAAAAGATATTTCAGAGAAGATTCATCGTATGCCAATGAAATATTTTGAAAGCAGAACCTATGGTGAAGTATTGTCAAGAGTTACAAATGATGTTGATACATTAGGGCAGAGCTTAAACCAGAGTATGACACAGATCATCACATCAGCGACACAGATCGTCGGTGTATTTATTATGATGATCCGTATCAGTATTCCGATGACGATCGCAGTTTTATTGACACTTCCATTATCTATGGGATTGATCGGATTGATCATGTCAAAATCTCAGCCATATTTCAAGGCACAGCAGAAACACCTTGGAGAGTTAAATGGCCAGGTAGAAGAAATCTATAGTGGACATAACATTGTCAAAGCATTTAACAAAGAAGAAAGCGTGATCGAAGAATTTAAAGAAGTAAATGGAAAACTTTACAATTCTGCATGGAGATCACAATTCTTCTCAGGAGCAATGATGCCGCTGATGCAGTTTGTTGGGAATTTAGGTTATGTAGCAGTAACAATATTAGGTGGATATTTAGCAATCAAGAAGACGATCGAGGTAGGTCAGATCCAGTCATTCTTACAGTATGTAAGAAACTTCAGCCAGCCGATCACACAGTTAGCACAGGTAGGTAACATGATGCAGACAACCGCAGCATCTGCAGAACGTGTCTTTGAATTCCTGGAAGAAGAGGAAGAGATCGAAGTTGAAAAAGACGCGGTACCTGTTGATACACTTGCTGGAAATGTAACATTTGAACATGTAAACTTCGGATATAACAAAGATCAAACGATCATCAATGACTTCTCCGTCGATGTCAAAGAAGGTCAGAAAGTTGCGATCGTAGGACCAACTGGAGCTGGAAAGACAACGTTGATCAAACTTCTGATGCGTTTCTATGATGTGAATGGAGGCTGCATTAAAGTAGATGGCCATGATATCAGAGAATTCAAGAGAAGTGACCTAAGAGAAATGTTTGGTATGGTGCTTCAGGATACATGGCTTTACAATGCAAGTATCCGTGACAATATCCGCTATGGTAAATTAGATGCAAGCGAAGAAGAAATCCAAGGAGCAGCAAGAGCTGCATACGCACATCATTTCATTGAAACACAGCCAGGTGGATATGATATGGAGATCAACGAAGAAAGCAATAATATCTCCCAAGGACAGAAACAGTTATTAACGATCGCAAGAGCAATCTTAGCAGATCCAAAGATTTTGATTCTTGATGAAGCAACAAGTTCGGTCGATACAAGAACAGAAGAACGAATTCAGATGGCAATGGATAATCTGATGCAAGGAAGAACAAGTTTTGTGATCGCCCATCGCTTATCAACGATCAAAGATGCCGACGTGATCTTAGTTATGAATCACGGAGACATTGTGGAACAGGGAAATCATGAAGAATTGCTGGCCAAGGGTGGATTCTATGCGGATCTTTATAATAGCCAGTTTGAAAACGCTTAAGAATAATAAAACATTGTGAAAAAAGGGAAAACGAAAGTTTTCTCTTTTTTTATTCTAATATAGAAAAGATTTTCACAGGATTAAATAGACGGATATAGCAAATTTTGGTATAGTTAAATAGAACAAAAATATATACAGATATAGAATCAAGGAGAATCAAAGTTATGAAGAAGAATCAGACACAGATTAAAAAATATGCGGCTGTGATCAGTATATTCTTAGCGGCAGTCATCGTAGGACTTTTTGTTTTCTTCTTTTGCATAAAACGTTCTGTTGAACAAAGATCAAAAAACACGATGAGGAACAACGTGGTCAGACAGAGTGAGCATTTAAGAACAATATTAGATATTCAATATGATTACTTAAATGCATTAGCAGAAGAGATTGGCAAGACAGACCATCTGTTAGCAAAGAAGAATATGGATTTGATCAAGTCGATCACAAAACATACAGATTTTGGTGGGACTGCATTGATCGAGCCAAATGGGGATGCTCATTATGACAATGGATTGATAAAGAATTTATCGCATCGAAGATATTTTAAAGAAGTGATCAGTGGAAGAAGAACATTAAGTGATCCATTAGATAGTAGTATTTCTGGATCAACTAGAGTTGTATTAGGAGTTCCTGTATATAACAGCAAACACAAAGTGATCGGAGCTCTTGGAGGTTCTTATGACGTAACAGCTCTAAGTCGTATGCTGTTTGAAGATCTTTTTAATGGACAGGGATGCAGTATGATCATTGCGCAAAACGGAGAAATCATTGCATTTGAAGGAGATACATCTTACTGGAATCTTGATTATAGAGATAATTTCTATAAATATTGTTGCAAATGGATCATCAAAGACAAAGTAACAGTGAAGAAGATCAAACAGGATTTTAAAGAAGGAAAAGAAAATCTTGTAACGGCATACAGCAAGAAAGAAGGGACAAGAAGACATTACTTTGCATATATGCCAATGGGGACCAATGGTTGGATGCTCTGTTATGCATTACCAGAACAGGCAGCACAACAGTCATATAACTTCATTGAAGACTACGAAATAAGCTTTATGATCGTATTTATTGTTTTGGTGACCTTATTGATCCTGTATATTGTTTATGAGAACCATACAAGGAACAAAGAATTACTGAAATATGCACAAACTGACGCATTGACAGGATTATATAACAAAGAAACAACCGAGCAGTTAACGGATGAACTTTTATCAGAAGATGAGAATAAGTCCCATGCATTTTTGATTTTGGATGTGGACTGTTTTAAGCAGATCAACGATATCTATGGACATGCAGTCGGGGATATCGTGTTACAGAAATTCGGGAAACTTCTAAAAGGCACTTTCCGTGAAGGAGATATATTAGGAAGGATCGGTGGGGATGAATTCGGAGTCATTATGAAGAATATCCAGACAAAGGATATAGCAATGAAGAAAGCAGGAGAATTGCTGGCTAAAACACAAGCATACAAGATCGACGAATTGAAAGGAAATAATATCTCCATCAGTATCGGGATCAGCACAGCCCCACAAGACGGGGACTGCTACATGGATCTCTATAAACGCGCCGATCAGGCACTTTACCAGGCAAAACGAAGTGGAAAAGCAAGAGTGTGCAACTATTTCTCATGAAAATAGTCTTTTACCAATTTTACTACAGTTCCAGATAGAAGGAACAAAGCGATCAAGTTCGGAATCGCCATCAGACCGTTGAATGTTTCTGCGATACTCCAAAGCATTCCAAGGTCTACAGTAGCACCAAGGATCGCAACTAACGAATATACTAACATAAAAGGTTTAATAACCTTAGAAGAGAATAGAAACTCAATACAACGAGCTCCATATAATCCCCATCCGATAATGGTTGAAAATGCAAAGCAACATAACGCAACCGCAGTAAAGATGGAGATCCAGTTTCCATAAGTAGCAGTGAATCCACTGATCGTAAGTTCAGCACCAGCATCGGCACCAAATCCAATTGGAATTCCACTGCAGAGGATGACCAAAGCTGTCAATGTACAGATTAAGATCGTATCAGTAAATACTTCAAAGATACCAAGAAGTCCTTGCTTTACAGGCTCTTTCGTATCAGCACAGGCATGAGCGATCGAACCTGTACCAAGTCCGGCTTCATTTGAGAAGATGCCTCGTGCGACACCTTTTTTCATACTCATAAAGAAACTTCCAACAATACCACCAGTCACAGAAGCAGGATGGAAAGCTCCGTTAATGATAGAACCAAAAACAGCAGGCAGCTGATCGATATTTAAAACAACAACACCTAAGGCAAAGAAGATATAAATAAATGCCATAAAAGGTACTAATCTTTCAGCTACCTGTCCGATTCTTTTGATTCCGCCAAGTAAGATCAATGCCACAAGAATTGCAACAATGATACCAATGATCAGATTCGCAGTTCCAACAGAAGACTGACTGATTACGTGGAAATTCAACAAAGCAGAATTGATTGCTGTTGTGATCGTATTTACCTGAGTAGCATTTCCAGTTCCGAATACTGTTAAAACTCCGAAAGCAGAGAATAGTACAGCAAGAAAATGCCAGTTTTTGCTAAGACCATTCTTGATATAGTACATAGGACCACCAACATAATCCCCTTCTTGGTTACGTTCTCTGAAGTGAACTGCAAGTGTTACTTCGGAAAATTTCGTACACATTCCAAGAATAGCAGAAATCCACATCCAGAAAACAGCACCAGGACCACCGATTGCGATCGCACCGGCAACTCCGGCAATATTTCCAGTTCCGACTGTGGAAGCGAGTGCAGTACAGACTGCCTGAAATGGAGTCATAGATCCGTCGGATGCATCTTGCTTCTTAAAGACACGACCAAGCGTTTCCTTCATTGCATAAGGGAATTTACGGATCTGTAAAAATTTTGTTTTGATCGTTAACAGTAATCCGACACCAATGATGCAGATCATGGCTGGAACACCCCAGATAAAGTTGTTCACGGCACTGTTAACTGATTGTATAAGCTCTAACATAAATCAAACCTCTTTCAAATTTCTTTTATTAATTTGTATCTGTTCTTATATAATAGATATTTACTCATTAAGATCCATGTTGCCTTAAGGTGACATGGAACATGAACAGACACAAATGCAATCATATCATATTTACAGAAAAAAGTACAGAATCTAATCTTGACAGAGAATTAATAGAAATCTTCTATAGATTTATGAAAAAAATCTAACTTGTAAAATATGTAAATAAGGACTAAACTTATATTCATAATTACGTGTAGACTTGGAGGATGAAAGATGGAGAATGAAAAACCAATACTAAGAGGAGAGCTTGCATTGATGGCAGCAATCGTGATCAATAGTTTTAGTGTAGTACTGATGCTGTATTCAGGTTCTGGAATTTCGGCAATCTCAAGTGTACCTTATGCATTTTCGGAAGTATTTAAGGAGTTATCACTAGGTACATGGACATATATATTTCAGGGAGCATTAGTGTTAAGTCTGATGATCCTAAGAAGAAAGTTTGTACCATCTTATTTATTTAGCTTCGTTGCAGGATTTGCGTTTAGTGAATTATTAGATGTCAATGAATTATGGATTGGGATCCTGCCACAGACGATCTCATGCAGGATTGCGTATTTCCTGATCAGTTATTTCTTGTTAAGTATAGGAATTGCTTTAGAAAACAGATGCCAGCTTCCGATCATTCCAACGGATTTATTTCCAAGAGAATTATCAGAAATCATTGACAAACCATATGCAAGGGTTAAGATCATATTTGATGTTTTATGTCTTGCCACAACGGGGCTTTTAACATGTCTGATGCTTGGATATTTAGATGGATTAGGTATTGGAACGATCGTTGCTGCATTTACGATGGGTAAAATGGTTTCGATCACAGGCAGTTGGATCGATCAGAGAGTTACTTTTGCATCGGTCTTAAGTAAACAGACGATATAGGGAATTAAGAGAATAGAAATAAGAAAGATGATAAAATAAGATAGAACGGGTGATATTTTTGAAACAATATATTTTGAATGATTATATTACAGACGATGCCAGAATGGTAAATCCAATGATGGAAATTAATGGTTTTAAAGTAAGACCAGGATTTTTTGATTTAAATGGAGCATCAGAATTTTCATGTGGGGTGAATTTTACAGTGCATACAAGCAATGGAACATCATGTGATCTGCTATTATTTCATCCAGGAGAAGAAGAACCATATGCAATCATTCCATTTCCAGAATCATATAAGATCGGAGATGTCTATTCTATGATCGTTTATGATCTGAAATCTGAAGATTTTGAATATGCTTATCGTGTGGATGGACCATATGATGAACAAAAAGGATTATTGTTTGATAAAACAAAAATTTTGTTGGATCCATATGCTCAGGCTGTTGCAGGACAGGAAGTCTGGGGACATAAAAGAACCAGAACGTATCATGCAAGAGTTGTAAGAGATAGTTTTGACTGGGGTGTACAGCCACAGTCAACCAGAGAGATGAGTGATCTGATCATTTATGAGTTACATGTCAGAGGATTTACAAATCATTCATCCTCAGGAGTCAAACATCCAGGAACTTTTGCAGGATTAAAAGAAAAGATCCCATATTTAAAAGAATTAGGGATCAATGCGGTAGAATTGATGCCGATCTTTGAATTTGACGAGATGATCAACGCAAGAGAAGTGGATGGGAAACAACTTGTTGAATATTGGGGATATAATACGGTTGGATTTTTTTCACCAAATGCCAGTTATACAGCTGCTGAGGAAGTCAATAATGAAGGACAGGAATTAAAAGAATTGATCCGTGAACTTCATGAAAACGGAATCGAAGTTATTCTGGATGTTGTATTTAATCACACTGCGGAAGGAAATGAAAATGGACCATTCTTCAGTTTTAAGGGATTTGACAACAATATCTACTATTTATTAACTCCAGAAGGTAATTATTATAATTTTAGTGGATGTGGGAATTCTCTAAATTGCAACCATCCAGTAGTACAGCAGATGATCCTTGAATGTTTAAGACATTGGACGGTTCATTATCGTGTAGATGGATTCCGATTTGATCTTGCAAGCATTCTTGGACGAGATGAAGATGGAATGCCAATGAATAATCCACCATTACTAAAAAGTCTGGCCTATGATCCACTTCTAAGGAATGTAAAACTGATCGCAGAAGCGTGGGATGCAGGTGGATTATATCAGGTAGGAAACTTTCCAGCCAGCAAACGATGGGCAGAATGGAACGGACAGTACCGTGATACGATGCGAGGCTATCTAAAAGGTGATTTCTGGGAAGCTAACAGTGCTGCATGGAGAATTTGCGGTTCAGGTGACTTGTATGGAGGATATTACTCTGATGGCAACAGTAATTACGCTGGATACAATTCCTGCATCAACTTCCTCACATGTCACGATGGATTTACAATGTATGATCTCTATTCTTACAATAATAAACACAATGAGGCAAATGGATGGAACAATACCGATGGGGCAAATGACAATCGAAGCTGGAATTGTGGTATGGAAGGAGATACAAAAGATCCGGAAGTACTCAAATTACGTTACCGCATGATCAGAAATGCTTGTGCTATCTTAATGTGCAGCCGTGGAACGCCAATGTTCTTCTCAGGCGATGAATTCGGAAATACGAAGTTTGGAAATAATAACAGCTACTGTCAGGATAATGAAATCTCATGGATTGATTGGAGCTTATTAGAGAAGAATAAAGACTTATTTGAATTCTTTAAATTTATGATCGATTACCGAAAAAAACATCCAGTTATCCGCAAGAAACTGGACAATGCAGTTTGCGGAATGGAAGCAATGCATGCACACGATGTTAATGCAGAACGTATGGAAGTACCACAAAATGCAAAAACACTGGCAGTAAGCTTTGCAGGATATGACCGCAAAAAAGGAAAAGACGATCTTGTATATGTAGCAGTCAATGCTTATTGGGAAGAAGTAAAGATCACACTTCCAAACCTTGCAAATCATGGAGCATGGTACTTAAGTGTGGATACTTATGGAGATGAGAAAGGAAAGTACTTCTATCAAGAAGGAGAAGAGATTCGCATTGATCGTGAATATGTGATGAAACCTCGGTCTATTGTGGTGTTTACTGGACGAGAAATTTTAAGATAAATTTTAATTTTAAATTTGTAGTTGGCTAACTGTAGATTTTGAGTATATGATAAAAACTAAAGTGTGGACAATTATAAGATTGGAAAACTTATGTAGGTGTGTATGTTGAATGTTATTGTTTTCAATTTATGTAGTGGCAGACAGATATTATTATTGTCAATACAGTAAAACATACATTCTCTATGTGGAGGTTTGAATAGTGTTCTGTTGTATGGGATATAAATAAAAGAAAAAGAAAGATCATGAATAAGCAAAAGTGGCAACATGAGCACTTTTTGAATGCGTTTTTTACAAATTCGCAGCGTCCTGTGGTCGATTGTTTGAACGTAGCTGCGGGCATTTTGGCTCGCAGCCAGTGAGTTATCGAAGGAACAGGCGCGGACCAGCGATTTGTAAAAAACGCTTTCAAAAATGCGGAGTGCCACTTTGCTTATTCATGATCTTTCTTTTTCTTTTATTTATATCCCATACAACAAAATACTACTTACAAATCTTTCCCAGTAAGCATCTCATAAGCCTGGAAATATTTATCGATTGTCTTATCAACAATGTCCTGAGGCAGTTTCCAGTCATGTTCGTTGCTCTTTAACCAGTCGCGGGCGAACTGTTTGTCGAAGGATGGCTGTCCATGACCTGGTTCGTATTCGTCTGCTGGCCAGAAACGAGAGCTGTCTGGTGTTAACATTTCATCTCCGATGACGATGTTACCGTTTTCATCAAGACCAAATTCAAATTTCGTATCTGCGATGATGATTCCGTGTTCTAATGCATAATCAGCACATTTCTTATAAAGTGCGATCGTCTTATCACGTAACTGTTCAGCGTATTCCTGTCCTTTACCTGGGAATTCTTTCTCAAGAACTTCAATACTTCTTTCAAAAGAAATGTTCTCATCATGATCACCGATTTCTGCTTTTGTAGATGGTGTGTAGATTGGTTCAGGAAGTTTATCAGATTCTTTTAATCCTTCAGGAAGTTTGATTCCGCAGACTGTACCATTCTCCTGATAGCTTACCCAACCGCTTCCTGTGATATATCCACGAACGATACATTCGATTGGAAGCATAGTAAGTTTCTTACACATCATGCTGTTTCCATCATATTTTTCCTGTTGGAAGAATTCAGGCATATCTTTGACATCAACAGAGATCATATGGTTAGGAACGATGTCTTTTGTAAGGTCAAACCAGAATTTGGACATCTGTGTTAAAACAGTTCCTTTCTTTGTGACATCATTCTTTAAGATGACATCAAAGCAGCTGATACGGTCAGTTGCAACCATGATCAGGCTGTCACCATTGTCATAAATCTCACGAACTTTACCTTCTTTGATCGGTTTCATTTCTTTCATTATTCATACCTCGCTGATAAATTGTATCAATGTTTCTCAAATTTTCACTCGTTGTTTACTAATATAACATCAATTGTTGAAAAAATAAAGTCTGGATTGGCGATTTCAGTATTTGTAATATATTTTGCCCTCGGTTCGTAAATCATATATAATGGTATGAGTGTCAAGAAGTATAATTTAAATGGAGGAAACTGATCGTTATTATGAAATTTTATTATGCCCCAATGGAAAGTATCACGATTTACTTATACCGAAACATTTACGAACAACTATTTGGAGAAATTGATAAATACTACACACCATTTATTATGCCAAATGGAAAAAGAACATTCAAAACAAGAGAATTTCAGGATGTATTGCCGGAACATAATGAAGGATTACATATCGTACCACAGATTTTAACGAAAAGTTCTGAAGATTTTATCAGAACAGCAAAAGAATTAAAAGAACTGGGATACGATGAAGTCAATTTAAATCTTGGCTGCCCGTCAAGAACCGTTGTAGCCAAACAAAAAGGCTCAGGATTCCTGCGAGAACCAGAAGTATTAGATGATTTCCTTACAGAGATCTTCGAAGCATTAGATATGAAGATCTCAATTAAAACAAGAATCGGATTAAGAGACACAGAAGAATTTGAAGAAATCTTAAGCATCTACAACCGCCATCCAGTCTATGAACTAACGATCCATCCAAGACTACAGCAGGAATTCTATAAAGGAAAACCACACCTTGATGTCTTTGAATATGCAGTAAACCACAGCAAGAATCCACTCTGCTACAATGGAGATATCGTAACAAAAGAAGACTACGACAATATCACAACAAGGTTTCCAGATGTAGATGCAGTGATGATCGGAAGAGGTCTGTTAAGAAATCCAGCCCTTGTACGAGAAATCAAATATGGACAGAAACTGACCAAAAGAGAACTCCTGAAAATGCATGATACACTTTATGAAGCATATCAGGATTACTTGAGCGGCGATAAAAATGTTCTCTATAAGATGAAAGAATTCTGGAACAATGCAGCGGTCATGTTTACAAACTATGAAAAATACGCAAAAAAGATCCGTAAAGTTCAGACGCTAAAGAATTACGAACAGGCAGTGAATGCGTTATTTAATGATCAGGAACTGATCAAATAAAAATAAAAATCTAAATATACATATAGAAAGCCTATTGACAACACAAGCCCCAATATAATATAATCACTCAATAGGCAAAGACGGAGAAAAGTACCATAAATTATCGTTCCCAGTGAGCAGGCGATAGTGAGAATCCTGCAAAGTGAATTTATGCGAAGAACACTCCCGAGCATCAATCTGAACGCAGAACATGAATAGAACAAGATTCAAACCCTGTCAGTAGGTGCGACGTAAGCTGGGCGTTAACCAGCACACAAGAGAGACTGCAAGACAGTAAATCAGGTGGTACCGCGGACTAGAGATATACAGTTCGTCCTGAAGTAACAATTTCAGGACGGGCTTTTTTTGTACCTGATTTTAAGGTGACAGGGAACTAAGAAAACCGCCTGAACGCAAGATAGAGAATACAAGAAAAAGGAGAAAAGAAAATGTCAGACATGTACCGTACCAGAACCATGGATCAGATTTCTGAAGGTGACATCGGAGCACAATTAAAGATCGCCGGATGGGTAGAGAATATCCGTGACCACGGTGGAGTATCATTTATCGACTTACGCGATATGTATGGAGTGATGCAGGTCGTATTAAGAGATACAAGTTTATTAGACCATGTAAGAAAAGAAGAATGTTTATCTGTAGAAGGTGTGATCCAGCACAGAGACGAAGAAACATTTAACCCTAAGATTCCTACAGGAACGATTGAATTAGAAGCACACAAGATCGATATCTTAGGAAAAGTATACAGAGATCTTCCATTCGAGATCGCAACAAGTAAAGAAATCCGTGAAGATGTTCGTTTAAAATATCGTTACCTTGATATGAGAAACAGAAAGGTAAAAGATAACATTTTATTCCGTTCCAAAGTCATCCGTTTCTTAAGAGAAAAGATGGAAGACATGGGATTCGTAGAAGTTCAGACACCGATCCTTTGTGCATCATCACCAGAAGGAGCTCGTGACTACGTAGTACCTTCAAGAAAATACAAAGGTAAATTTTACGCATTACCACAGGCACCACAGCAGTATAAACAGTTACTGATGGTATCTGGAATCGACAAATACTATCAGATCGCACCATGCTTCAGAGATGAAGATGCTCGTGCAGACCGTTCTCCAGGAGAATTCTATCAGTTAGACTTCGAGATGGCATTTGCAACACAGGAAGATGTCTTCAAGATCGGAGAAGAAGTATTAACAGAGACATTTAAGAAATTTGCACCAGAAGGAAGTGTGATCACAGAAGCACCATACCCAATCTTCAGTTACAAAGAAGCAATGCTGCAGTTTGGTAGTGACAAACCAGATCTTCGTAACCCATTAAGAATCATCGACGTGACAGATTTCTTCCAGAGATGTACATTCAAACCATTCCATGGACAGACAGTACGTGCGATCAATGTTCATGCAAAACTTTCCAAAGGACAGCATGAAAAACTGTTAAAATTCGCACAGTCAATTGGTATGGGTGGACTTGGATATTTAGAAGTCAAAGAAGAACTGAAATACAAAGGACCGATCGATAAATTTATTCCAGATGATATGAAGATGGAATTAGCTGAAATGGCTGGATTACAGGAAGGAGATACAATCTTCTTCATCGCAGCACCAGAAAAAGCTGCTTGCATCTATGCAGGACAGATCCGTAACGAATTAGGAAGCAGATTAGACCTGTTAGAAAAAGACGCATACCGTTTCTGCTACATCAATGATTTCCCAATGTATGAAATCGATGAAGAAACGGGTAAATTAGGATTTACACATAACCCATTCTCTATGCCACAGGGTGGATTAGAAGCATTAAATGAAAAAGATCCATTAGATATCTTAGCATACCAGTATGATATCGTATGTAACGGAGTAGAATTATCATCAGGAGCCGTTCGTAACCATGACATGGAGATCATGGAAAAAGCATTCGATATCGCAGGATATGACAAAGAAACATTAAAAGACAAATTCGGAGCATTATACAATGCATTCCAGTTCGGTGCACCACCACATGCAGGAATGGCACCAGGAGTAGACCGTATGATCATGTTACTTCGCAACGAAGAAAACATCCGAGAGATCATCGCTTTCCCAATGAGCGGAACAGCACAGGATCTGATGTGCGGAGCACCAAACGAGATTACAGAACAGCAGCTTCGTGAAGTGCATATTAAGGTTAGAGATTAATTAGAGATTATAAGATTAAAAAAAAGACAGGAAACAGACCAAAGAAGGTCAGCTTCCTGTCTTTTTATTTACCAGAAAAATTTTACATGCTACAATAATAAAAAATAGACATCAAAGGAGGACACCAACATGAAGATCAAAAATGCAACAATCAAAGATTTTGACACAGCCTATGAATACATCAAAAAACTCTGGGACTACAACACCTACGACTATGAAACAACCAAAGAAGTCTACGAAAAAGTACTACAAGACGAAAACAGTTTTGCATTTTTTGCAATAGAAGATGATGGAACTTTTCATGGATTCTGCCATGGAGATTATTTTCAGACCTTCTGGATGTCAGGGCTTACCTGCTATGTATCAAGTTTGATCACAAACGAAGAAGACCGAGGTAAAGGATATGGTGTAAATTTATTAGATCATGCAAAGAAATTGGCAAAAGAACGAGGATGTAAAGCAATCACTTTAGACTCCGGACTGCCAAGAGTACAAGCTCATGGATTTTATGAACATTACGGATTCGAGAAAAGCTGCTATGGATTTGAATTAGCATTGTAGAAGAAAGGAAAATTAATGAAAATATTAGTCAGTGCTTGCCTGTTAGGAATCGATTGCAAATATAACGGAAAAAACAACAAAAATGATAAAATCATAGAATTACTAAAAGACCATGAACTAATTCCAGTCTGTCCAGAGATCCTGGGAGGACTGCCAACACCAAGAATTCCGGCAGAAATACATCAAAACAAAGTTATCGCAAAAGATGGCAAAGATGTTACAAAACAATACCAAAAAGGTGCCGAAGAGATACTAAAAATTGCAAAGTTATATAACTGTCACACAGCGATCCTAAAAGAAAAAAGTCCATCTTGTGGCTGTGGCAAAGTCTATGATGGAACATTTACAAGCACGCTGATCAATGGGGATGGAATCACAGCTAGATTATTAAAAGAACATGGAATCAAAATCACTGGGGAAACAACCTTAGATATCACAGAATAAAACAGTGAACAGTAAAATGAGGGTCCAAATATGAACAACAAACAAAAACTATTAACCGCAACAGCGATCACAGGAACTATTGTCAGTGCATCTGCATTTACTGTCTTCGATTATGCGATCTGTCGAAGAAAAAAACAGCCAGATGTCCGAAAAAAAGAAAAATGGAAACCATATCTTGATTACGTTTTAAAAGAACAAGAATGGCTAAAAGAACACCAAGAACAAGAATTAAAAGAGATCAGATCAAAAGACGGACTAACACTACGGGCAACCTACATCCCAAGAGAAAATGTCAAAGGAACTATTATCTGCATGCACGGTTACCATTCAACAAACGATATCGAATTCGTACCGGAAGTCCGATTTCTATGGAATCTTGGATACAGCATTCTTCTTCCATGGCAGAGAAGCCACGGAAAAAGCGAAGGACGCTATATTACTTATGGAGTGAAAGAACGCCATGATCTCAAACGATGGATTTTGTATACCAATCGGCATCTGGCAGTCAAGAACAAAGATATTTTTCTATGTGGAATTTCTATGGGGTGTGCTACAACCTTAATGGCAGCAGGTCTGGACCTTCCAGACAATGTAAAAGGAATTATTGCTGACTGCGGATTCACTTCTCCGTGGGATATCATCAAACACGTAGCCAAAGAAAGATTTCATCTTCCGCCATTTCCATTAATGTACATGGTAGATTTGATCAGTGAAGTAGTAGCAGGATTTGGATTGAAAGAAGTCAGCATCCCAGAAATCATGAAACGAAACAAGATTCCAGTGTTGTTTATCCATGGAGATGCAGACGATTACGTTCCGATGTGGATGACGATCAAAAATTATGAAGCCTGTGCATCAAAGAAAGAACTCTATATTGTTTCAGGAGCAGGACACGCACTAGCATTTTCAAAAGATATGGAAGAGGGAAAACGAAGAATCAAAAATTTCATAAATAAATATAAGACGATCTAAAATAAGAAGAACCATTCCGTATAAATGATTTTACAGAATGGTTCTTGTATTATAAATTTCCTAAAAAAACCTATTTTAAGATCATAAGATAACTTTCCGGCCGCTGTGTGATCTTGATTTCTTTCAGAATTCTAAAATTAGATTTTACAGCGAACTGTTTTACATATTCACGGTTTCTTGTATACATAATGATTGTTCCTTCAGGTCCAAGAACTCTTTTGACAAATGGAAAGAACTTCTCATAAACCTCACGAATCTCCGCTTCTGTCTTCTGGCCAGTCGCATAAGGCATCTCCGTAAAGATTTCATCAAAAGGATAGTCATGGGTAAATGTAAAACAATCCTTATTGATATAATGAACGATCTGGTCTGCAAGATTTGTGTTATAGATCGCTTTCTCAATGGCTTCTGGAGAATGATCGATACCATAAGAAGTATTCCCTTTTACAACCTTCTGACGCTCGATCAGCATCGTACCAACCCCACAGAAAGGATCAAGAATCTGCGCATCTGGGATCATGTAATCTTTGGCAAGTTCCACAAGTAAAGCAGCATTGACTGGTTTGATACTTGTTGGAATGAACTCCTCGCGGTAACTAAAACGACGATCAACGATCGTATTTAATTTCACTAATAAATAATAATCCCCAGATTTACCTTCTATCATACGGATCTCAAATTCATAATGAGACGTAGAATTTCTTAATTTATGTGCTGTCAGCTCTTCTAATTTCGAAGCAACTTTCTTCGCAAATTTGGAACGTTCAGAAAGTGCCATACGGCTTTTCACTCCGATTCGGAAATAAAAAGGGAAATCCCCTTCATGAGTATTTTCTAATAATGCCATTAAATTTGAACCAGCGATCACGGATGCAGCAACATCAGCATCAGGTTTACATGAAACCATGCCTGGAATTTGAAATAACAATTCATTGTATGTGCGGATTGGTAATAAACGATTCAGATGATTTGTCTTTATACGCACGCCCATTTTTGAAGAAGCAGCTGAAGATTCTTCCATCAAGGCAGCAGTAATTTCCGGGTGTAATGGGTTAGTGCGGAAAATACAATGAAATGTCTGGCGGCCGCCTAAAAATCTATGCTTCTTAAATGGTTCGATCGTATTGATCAGTTCAGAAAGTGCATGAAGTTCATGTTCTACATGCTTTTTCTCATCGTCAGAAGCTTCATAAAGAGATAATTCTTCATAACGTTTTCGGAAAACATCCACATAAGGAGCCGCATTTAAAGATTTTAAAGCAGTTAAATAAGCCTCTTTTACAAAACGTGTATCTTCTGTCTGATAAGCATGAAATACAGCATCACTTTCAGAAATAAGTGCCAGATCACCGATCAAAAGAGCAGCATTTTTTCTTGTTTTTGCATCTTCATTTTCTAAAAATACGGATAAGTCCAGATCACCATCATGGATCCAAGACAACAAAAGTTCTCTTTTAGAAGAATCCTTGATCTCCTGACGCAGGGAACTTAAAGACTGACGTACTTCGATATTTTGATTTAATCTTTTACATAAACGATTGATCATATATACATTCCTTTTCTAAATAATGTGTATAAGGAAAAGTCCTTAAAAACTATAAAAACAGTATACCTTATTGAAATAATTTTTGCAAAAAAAGTGAAAATCATGCTATAATAATATGTAAACAAGAGAATAATAGGTAAGGAAGTATATGAAACATATAACGATCAATAGAGCAGAGCAGGCAGATGTCGATGCGATCATGCAATTGATGCAAGAAGCAGTGGATACTGTGAAGGTTTCCGATTGGTTTCTGCCAGATAACAGACAATATATAGAAGAACACATAAGCGACCGGGGATTTACATTGAAGGCTTTATCAAGTAACAATGAGATCTTGGGCTTTTTTATTGTCGATCTTCCGGGAGAGTCAAAACATAATCTTGGATATGATCTGAATTATGACGATCGTAAGATACACAAAGTTGCACATATGGACTACGCAGTTGTGACAAGTAAAGCAAGAGGTTTGGGGCTTCAGAGAAGATTTTTCAAAGAGGCAGAGAAACAATTAGAAGACACGATATATGAATACTTCCTTGGAACCGTTCATCCGGATAATATCTACAGTCGGACAAACTTTGTCAAAGCAGGTTACAGGGAAGCAAGACAAATGTCAAAATATGGTGGTATGCAACGTATCATCATGGAAAAGGAGAAATGACTATGAGTGATCAGTATGATGTTATTATGATCGGAGCAGGACCTTCTGCTATATTTTGTGCTTATGAATTAAAGAGAAATAAGCCAGATATGAAAGTTCTTATGATTGAAAAGGGACGAAGGATCGAAAGAAGAGCCTGTCCAAAACGAAATACAAAGGTATGTGTTGGATGTAAACCATGCTCTATCACAACAGGATTTGCCGGAGCTGGAGCATTTTCTGACGGTAAATTATCTTTATCTCCAGATGTAGGAGGGAACCTTCCAGAGATTTTAGGATACGACAGAACGATCGAATTATTAAAAGAATCCGATGACATTTATTTAAAATTCGGAGCTGATGAGAAAGTATACGGAATTGATGAAGCGGAAGAGATTGCAAGCATCCGTAAGAAAGCAATTCAGGCAAACTTGAAGCTGATCGAATGTCCGATCAGACATTTGGGAACAGAAGAAGGGTACAAGATCTACTCAAGACTTCAGGAACATTTATTAAATGAAGGTGTTGATATGATCTTTGATACCATGGTCAAAGATATCATCATTGAAGATGGGGTTGCAAAAGGTGTTGTCACAGACAAAGGTGAGACATATACAGCCGATGAGATCGTAGCAGCCGTAGGACGAGAAGGATCTGAATGGCTAAGCGGAATCTGCAGAAAATACGACATTGAAACACAGGTAGGAACCGTTGATGTCGGAGTCCGTGTAGAAGTTCGAGACGAGATCATGGAAGAATTAAATAAAAGTCTTTATGAAGCAAAACTTGTTTATTACACGCCAACATTCGACGATAAAGTCCGCGTATTCTGCAGCAATCCATCGGGAGAAGTAGCAACAGAATATTATGAAAATGGTCTGGCAGTGGTAAATGGTCATGCATACAAAGCAGACGAATACAAGACAAACAACACAAACTTTGCATTATTAGTATCTAAGAACTTTACAAAACCATTTAAAGAGCCGATTCAATATGGAAAACATATCGCACAGTTAAGCAACATGCTTTGCGATGGCAAGATCTTAGTACAGAGATTTGGAGATTTTGTGAGAGGAAGAAGAACAACCGAAGAACGTCTGGTAAGAAATAACATTACACCGACATTAAAAGATGCTGTTCCAGGAGATCTTTCACTTGTATTCCCATATCGAATCATGAAAGACATCGAAGAGATGATCTATGCATTAGATGAAGTAACACCAGGTATGGCAAGTGATGAGACACTTCTTTACGGTGTAGAAGTTAAATTCTATTCAAATAAGATCTTAACAAACAAAGACTTTGAAACAAATATCAAAGGACTTCGTGCGATCGGTGACGGAGCTTCTGTAACAAGAGGATTACAGCAGGCATCTGCGAATGGATTAAGCGTTGCGAAGAGTATCTTAAATAAATAAAATATCAAATAAAAATATTAAAACAAAAATCCCTGACAGGTTTCTAAACCATTAGGGATTTTTCTGTTTGAGAATCCTGCAAAGAATGATTCTTCCTTATAAAAAAATTATTTTTTAAATTTAGGATGTTTTTCATAGAAAGCTTTGTTCGCCTGCTCTCCTGCAAGGATCAATCGATAAAGTCCTTCTTTAGGACATAAGAAACTTCCCAAAGGATAAGGTGTTTTGGTGTATAATCCATGAAAATCTGTTCCACCAGTCATGAAAAGATCATGTTCCTTACAAAGAGATGTAATATGCTCTCTTGTTTTTTCATCATTTCTTGGATGATTTAATTCAATTCCATCAAGCATATGTTCTTCGATCATCATCTCCATCACATTGTCAGCTTTATACTGCCCAGGATGTGCAAGTACGACAACGCCTCCGCAGGAATGAAGAAGATCCGTGACCGTTTTTGCATCCATATAGCGGTATGGAAATTTATGAGGGCCGCCAGCACGGAATAATTCGTTATGTAATTGACCGATCGGAGTTCCAGTATATCCCATCATGGAAAGAACCTGCATGATATGTGTGTAGTATACACCAGTACTTTCTTTGGATACTTCATAAAGCTGATCCATCGTGATCGGATATTCATCCATCAATGACTGATAAGATTTTGTGACAGCATCGGATAATTTCTTTAAGTCTTTGCTTAAAGAATGCTGAAGCCGGTCAGTGTCAATCGGATAATAACATAAAATATGAACATTCGTCTGTGTCTCCTCATGCCATGCGTTTGCCTCGACGGCAGGAATCGCATGAACACCAAGCTCTTTCCCAAGTCTTACAGCTTCCGGAATGGAATGTGTTGATTCGTGGTCAGAGATTGCAATATAATCAAGGCCGATACGTTTCGCATAAGGAATGATCTGGTCAACACGCATAGCACCATCAGATAAAACGGTGTGACAATGTAAGTCTGCTTTCATATAAAAATACCTCCAAAATATTTATTCCATTTTCTTTAAGATCGTTAAAATATTAGATAATGACTGATGAAATAATTCCTGATCTTCTTTTGACAGTGATTCAAAACGTTTGGAAAGGTATTCTTTGACAAGCGCTTTTTCCTGAAGGATCAGCTGGTTTCCTTTCTCTGTGAGTTTTACATAAACCATTTTTCTGTTTTCATCACTTCTAAAACGTGTGACATACTCATCCTTCACAAGTGGAGAAACGGCTCTTGTAGCCTGTTCCTTAGATGATGCCAGATAAGAAGATAACTGTGACATATTCAATGAACGACCTCCAGACAGTGCAAATAAGATAAGAATCTGTGTTTTGGTAAGATCCATGGAAGGTATGTCGATCGTGTTTAAAAGAAATTTCTGACAGATTGGAAAAATTTCAAAAAGTGCAGAAACATCATTCAATGTAAATCCCTCTCTTTCGATGTTTTTCTAACTAAAAGTATACCACTTTATGAATAAAAATCAATAATCAACAAAAATCAATATTTGACAAAAGTCAAATAAAAAGATAAAATAGGAGAAACACTATAAAATGACCTTGATCAAAGGAGGTAACCTATGAGTGAAACAACAACACAGATGCAGGATTTTCTGACACGCCAGGCGAAAGTCTGCCATGATAATTGTGAGATAGAGAAAGATCTGTACAAAGAGCTGGGAGTGAAACGAGGACTCAGAGATGTCGATGGAGTCGGCGTTCTTGCAGGTCTTACGAATATATCCTGTATTCAATCCAGTGAGATGATCAATGGAGAGAAAGTACCTTGTGAAGGAAAGTTATTTTATAGAGGATATAATATATATGAATTAGTCGATGGATTTATGAAGAGAGGCGAATTTGGATTTGAAGAAATCACCTATCTTTTACTATTTGGAAAACTGCCGGATGAAAAACAATTGAAAGAATTCAGAGAAATTTTGGCACAGAGTATGACACTTCCAAAGAATTTCACAAGAGATGTTATTTTAAAGGCACCATCGAAAGACATTATGAACACGTTGACAAAGAGCATTTTAACACTGGCATCGTATGATGATAAAGCATCTGATATTTCTATGGAAAATGTATTAAGACAATGTCTGATGTTGATCAGTGTTTTGCCGATGATGGCAGTTTATGGATATCATGGTTACAATCATTACGTCAATGATGACAGCCTGTACATCCATCGTCCAGATCCAAACTGTTCCATGGCAGAAAATATTTTAAGAATGCTGCGTCCAGACAAATCTTATACAGAATTGGAAGCCAGAGTGTTAGATATTGCACTCGTTCTTCATATGGAACATGGAGGAGGAAATAACTCAACATTTACAACCCATGTCGTGACATCTTCAGGATCAGATACATATTCAGTGATCGCAGCTGCACTTTCATCATTGAAAGGTCCCAAACATGGAGGAGCGAATATCAAAGTTGTTGAGATGATGCAGGATTTAAGAAAAAATGTGGATGATATCAGTGATGAAAGTCAGGTAGAAGAATACTTAAGAAAACTGCTGCACAAAGAAGCATTTGACCAAAAAGGACTGATCTATGGAATGGGGCATGCAGTATATAGTATTTCAGATCCAAGAGCGCAGATTTTCAAAGCTTTTGTAAAGAAACTGGCCCTTGCAAAAGAAAGAGAAAAAGATTTCGAACTCTATTCTATGATTGAAACATTGGCACCAAAAGTAATCGCAGATGAACGAAAAATCTACAAAGGGGTCAGTGCAAATGTCGATTTCTACAGTGGATTTGTGTATAGTATGTTAGATATCCCATTGGAATTGTTCACACCGATCTTTGCGATGGCAAGAATCGTTGGATGGAGTGCCCATCGTTTGGAAGAATTAACAAATGTGGATAAGATCATTCGTCCTGCGTATCAGAGTGTACAAGATGAGAAAGAATATATTGAGATGGAAGATCGATAAAAAAGAGGGATTCCCTCTTTTTTTATGCAAAAATATAAGCTTATAAAATGAGGAAAACCGGAGACGAGGAGGGTCTCCGGTATTATGAAAAAGTATGAAAAAAAGTTTTAGCTAAGTAAGTTTGTTTGTTACTTGCTATGGTTTTAGTATACTCAGTAAATGTGAAAGAATTGTGTCTAAAAAATGATGAATTTATGTTTTTTGGTCATATTTTGAGAAATTCAGTGATTCCATATGCAACTCCGTCCTTGTCATGATGTTTTGTGATAAAGGTCGCAGCATCCTTACATTTTGAAGAAGCATTTTCCATGGCAATTCCGATACCAGCTTCTTTTAACAGATCAATGTCATTATCACCATCACCAAAGGCAGCGGTTTCTTCAGGTTTTAGATTCAAATATTCCCGAATAAAACGAAGTCCGGAATGTTTTCCGGCATCTTTATGAGAAATCTCGATCAGCTGCGAAACAGAAGAAGTAATATAGATCTCATCACAATTATATTTAAGTCCATTCCAAATGAGCTGCTTTTGCTGCTCGCCAGAGACAACAATATCCATACTGTCAATATGATCAATATGTTCTCGAATAAAAGAAATAATATCATCAATAGGAATTCTTGTAGATTGGATGTAAGGAATTGCTTGTGGAGTTGTACCATAGGAAACAGGATCTTCCACATAAGCTTTCAGGGCATAAGCTTTGCCATCAATAAAAACTTCAAGGGCAGTCTCATGCTGTTTAGCAATCTGAATTATACATTCAACGGAATCAGGTGTCATCTTATATTCATGAAGACAGGTGCTTGTAGGAATATGGTAAATGGCAGCACCATTAGAAGTAATTGCATATTCAATTCCAGGCACAGCAAGAACATCTTTAGGCAGCGTATCAAAAGAACGTCCACTTGCGATCACAATGTGAACACCATTTTCAATTGCATGACATAAAGCATTATAATTTCCGTCAGAAAGCCGTCCACTTGCATTTAATGTTGTACGATCAAGATCAAGTGCAATACATTTTATATTCATAAGAAACCTCCAGATTTCGCATTTGTTATACATAGTCGATATTGTGTAATATATTTTACACATATGAAAATATTGTATCTTTTCTTTGAAACAATTACAATATACGAAAGACTAACTATTAAAAGTCAAGTCTAAAAATGAACTTTTTTGAATAAAGTACAGAAATGTATTTTAGATATATCTTGAACTCAGTTAGAGTTCTTTGAACCTTGAAAACTGTATGACAAAAAGAGCATCGTTGCTGGTGCTCAAAAAAAGGAGTATTGAATTAGAAAAACTTAAGCAGCTTTGATGTATTGCTGGTTGGTTTTCTCGAGATGGTAAATAACTCGAACCAACTTTTTGACGGCATGAGATATGGCAACATTGTAATGTTTGCCTTCGGCTCGTTTCTTTGCCAGATATTCAGCGAATGTTGGATCCCAGTGACAGACATATTTGGCTGCGTTGTATAAGGCATATCGTAGATATCTGGAACCACGCTTTTCCATGTGGGAGTATGCGCCATCAAGTTGTCCTGACTGGTATGTAGAAGGAGATAATCCGGCATAAGCCAAGATTTTATCAGGAGAATCAAAACGGTTGAAATCGCCGATTTCGGCAATGATCATAGCTCCCATACGGTAATTGATTCCAGGGATGCTAAGAATCGGAGAATTGATTTCATCCATAATGAGTTTGATTTCATGTTCAATTTCATCAATATCAGATGTGAGTTCCCGGATCAGCTTGATGGTATGCTTTAATTCTAATGATTTTGCTGGCATATTTGAACCTATTGAGGTTCTTGCAGCATTTCTAAAAGCAATAGCTGTTTCTTTACCATATCGCCCCTTTGATGATTCAGAAAGCAGATTGGTAAGTCTGGTAAGATGAGCGTCTGCTACTTGTTTAGCACCGGGAAATTCAGAAAGCATTGCGTAAACTGATGCCATATGAAGTGTTGGAACTAACTTTTCTAATTCAGGAAATAAGATACAGACAAGTCTTGAAACGGAAGACTTTAACTTAGCACGTTCTTTTACTTTATCAAAACGGTAACGGGTTAATGACTTTAGTTCTTCGTTGTGATAAGATATGTCTGAGTAGGACTTTAAGTTCACGTCAGACATTAGCATAGAAGCAATCGTGCGGGCATCTACTTTATCCGTTTTCGTCTGTCTAAGGCTTAGACTTTTTCTGTACAGATTTGTATGTAACGGATTGATAACATAGGTGGGCAGACCTTTATCAATGAGATATCCAAGGAGATTGTAACTATAGTGTCCAGTGGCTTCCAGTCCTACTTTTACTTTTGTCACATCATCCATAACGGATTCAATCTTTTGATAGAGATCATTAAAACCATCTAAGTTGTTGGCGATGGTAAATGCTTTAAACAACACTTCGCTATCAGAGTTGGTGATAAAGCAATCATGCTTATCCTTTGCAACATCAATTCCTATGTAAATCATAATAAATCTCCTTTGAAATGTATTAATGCTGTTTTAGAACCACAGGGTGCTCCTTGCGATTGTAACCTCGTTCTAAATAAACCGTCATGCGGTATCTAACTGATTAACAAATGAACAAAGAGACTGTGGTTGGAGCCTTTCGTAAACCATCAAGTGGTAGGAAAAATGAACCAATCCACAGCATCTTAAATATCATAGTCGAACCTGTAGAAAAGGTAAAGAAAAGACTATGACTTAATAGTAATAAAGACCTTGGAGAGGGTCTCTAAACACTACTACTATATAATACGAGGAGGAAAAATAAAAATGGGAATGACAACATTATGCTATATAGAAAAAGATAACAAATATCTGATGCTGCATCGCATCAAGAAAGAACATGATATCAATAAAGATAAATGGATCGGAGTCGGTGGTCATTTTGAACATGGAGAAAGCCCGGAAGACTGCATGTTTCGTGAAGTTATGGAGGAAACAGGACTAACCCCATTGTCATATAGATTTTGTGGGATCGTCACATTTTTGTCCGATATGGGAACTGAAAAAGAAGCATGGGAATATATGTGTTTATACCATATCGAAGAATTCAAAGGCGAGATCAAAGAATGTGATGAAGGAGTACTAGAATGGGTAGACAAAGAAAAAATATTAGACCTTGATCTGTGGGAAGGTGACAGGTTATTTTTACGCTATATGCAAGAAAGAAGATCATTTTTTTCGTTGAAATTGGTATATGAAGAAGGAAATCTGGTGCAAGCAGTCGTAGATGGAAAAGACTTGGAATTTTTTGATATCTTAGATGAAAATGGAAACAAAACAGGAAAGATCAAAGAGAGATCTTTGGTCCATGAAGATGGAGATATCCATGGAACTGTGCATATCTGGATCAGAAGAAAAACAGAAAAAGGATATGACTTGTTGTTACAAAAACGAAGCAAAGAAAAAGACTCCTTTCCAGGCTGCTACGACATCTCATCCGCAGGACACATCAGTGCAGGTGATGAGCCATTAGAAACCGCATTAAGAGAACTAGAAGAAGAACTAGGGATCAAAGCAGAACCAGAACAACTTAAAAAAGTATGTATGCATGAAGGAAGCATGAATGGAAACTTCTATGGAAGAGAATTTAAGAATCATGAGATCAGCACGGTTTATATGTATGAAGAAACAGTGGATATTACAAAACTTAAACTACAGAAAGAAGAAGTCGAAGAGGTTATGTGGATGGATCAAGAAGAACTGATTCAGAAAGTGAGAGATGGTGGGATTCCAAATTGTATATACTTGGATGAAGTAGAGAAAATTTAATTTGTATGAGTTGAAGGTCATTGAGTATTTAGAGAAAAAATGAAAGATAGCATGTGAGCAACACGAATTCCATTGACGGAGTTTTGACAGAACGCCTATTCGCTGGATCTCCTGCAATAACTCGCGTTGAAAGTTACTGAAACCAGTAGTCTTTGACGCTCAAACAATTGCCCGATCCAGCTGCGATTCCGTCAAAACTCCTATGGAATTCGATTGTTGCTCACATGCTATCTTTCATTTTTTCTCTAAATACCTGAAGACTTTCAATCATAAAAATAAGAAAATTTAAGCTGATGGATGTATGTTAAACATTATCGTTTTTTATTTTGGCAGTGGCAGACAAATATTATTATTGCCAATACAGTAAAACATACACACTGTGTAGTGGTTTGAATAGTGTTTTGGTGTATGAGTCAGAAAGAAGATAAGAAGAACTATTTATAAGGATCCAAGGTGACAACATGAGCACTTTTTGAATGCGTTTTTTACAAATTCGCAGCGCCCTGTGGTTGATTGTCTGACCGTAGCTGCGGGCATTTTGGCTCGCAGCCAGGAAGTTATCAAAGGAACAGGTGCGGATCGGCGATTTGTAAAAAACGCTTTCAAAAATGCGGAGTGTCACCTTGGATCCTTATAAATAGTTCTTCTTATCTTCTTTCTGACTCATACATGACCAATACTCAAATCAGGATTGTATAAAAACGAATAATCTATAGAATTCTTACTAAATTATGCTATAATATACAAGATTAATCAAACAGTTTCAAAATGAAAGAGGGAGTATCAAATGAAAAGGTTATTATTAGTTTTAATGCTGATTCTGGGAACAGTAATGATCACAAGCCGTCCGGTGGCGACTTATGCATATACAGATGAAGAAAAGCAGCAGGCGAAATCATGGCTGTCTTCGCATGGTTATCCACCAACAAGAGCAGGGGCAGAACAGGCATATCAGGATTATATGGATGGAAAGATTGATGTTCCAGAAGCAGATGCATATATGGGAAAGAACCAGAAAAATGACATAGAAGAAAAGAAAAATTCAACTGTGAAGACAGAAACAAAAAAAGATAAACAATCTAAAAATACCAATAAAAATAGTACAACAAAACAAGAAAATTCATCTACAGAACAGACAAACAACAGTACAACATCTGCAAAAGAATCAACAACACAAGGAACAACAGAAACAACAACGACCAAAGTGACAACAGAAACGAAAGAACAGAAACAACAAAAAGAAGAAAAAAAGAAAAAAGAGCAGAAAGAAACAAAGAAAAAACACACAACAGGGATTGCAATCGGAGCAGCTGCAGTTGTGATTTTTGCTTTACTTGTAGTATTTATGCGAAAGAGAATGTAAAAAATGCTATGCTGAAGCGATAGAAAATTCACTTGACACAACAGTTAGCGAGTGCTATTCTATAAATAAATTACATAACGTCTTCAGGGCAGGGTGCAAGTCCCTACCGGCGGTTATAGCCCGCGAGCCTTATATGGCATGACTTGGTGAGATTCCAAGGCCGACAGTACAGTCTGGATGGAAGAAGATTTAAGAAGTGATATTGATCATCATGTCCTGGGATTTTTATAATTCCAGGATTTTTTTATTTCAAAAAGAAATATCAAGATATCAAAAAGGAGTTCCTGAAGAATTAGAACAAAGATCAGGAGCTCCTTTTTATATTTCTGATTTCAATACCAATCAAAATCCAACCTCCCAAAATCAAAGAACCTGAAGGGAAGGGAGAAAAATATTTGAAAGAAGAATATATGCGGCGTGCGATCGAACTTGCCAAGAAAGGCTGTGGATATACCAATCCAAATCCTTTAGTCGGAGCAGTGATCGTAAAAGATCAAAGGGTTATTGGGGAAGGATATCATGAGAAGATCGGCGGATTACATGCAGAGCGAAATGCTTTAAAAAACTGCATAGAAGATCCTGAGGGAGCTGAGATTTATGTAACATTGGAGCCATGCTGCCATTATGGAAAAACACCACCATGTACGGAAGCGTTGATCGAAGCAGGGATCAAGAAAGTATATGTCGGGAATTTAGATCCCAATCCGAAAGTGGCAGGGGGCGGGATCAAAATCCTGAATGATCATGGAATAGAAACTGAGACAGGAATTCTTGAAGAAGAGTGCAGACAGTTAAACGATATATTTTTTCATTATATTCAGAATGATATTCCATATACAGCACTAAAATACGCAATGACATTGGATGGAAAGATCGCAACGGCAACTGGTGAATCCAGGTGGATCACAGGAGAAGAAGCCAGAAGACATGTACATACATTACGACATCAGTATGCAGCAATCATGGCAGGGATCGGTACGGTTTTAGCAGATGATCCAATGTTAAATGCACGAATCGAACATGGGAATGATCCAATTCGTGTGATATGTGATTCAAACTTAAGGATTTCGGAAGGATCAAATATCGTAAAAACAGCCAGAGAAATTCCAACGATCATCGCTACCATAAGTAAGGATCAAGAAAAAATAGCAAAATTAGAACAAAAAGGATGCAAGATTTTAAAAACGTCAGAGCAAGATGGAAAGGTCAATGTCAAAGAAGTTTTAAAACAGTTAAGAAATATGGAAATTGACAGTGTTTTAGTTGAGGGTGGTGGAATCTTGAATGAATCCTTGATCAAAAACGACTGTGTTCACAAAGTTTACGCCTATATTGCTCCAAAATTATTTGGAGGAGAAAATGCCAAAACACCTGTAGAAGGCAAAGGGATCGAAAGGATCCAAGAAGCTTTGGTATTTGATGAATTAAAGGCAACACCACTTGGAAATGACATATTACTGGAAGGGAAGGTGAGATCATGTTTACCGGAATCGTAGAAGAATTAGGAACAGTCATATCCCTGAAGCGAGGAAGCAAAGCAGCAGTCCTTACGATCAAAGCAAATGTTATTTTTGAAGATCTTAAATTGGGAGACAGTGTAGCAGTTAATGGGGTCTGCCTGACAGCGACTCACATTAGCGGCAATACATTTCAGGCAGACGTGATGAATGAGACATTCAACCGAAGCAGTCTTGGAAGTTTAAAAAAGGGATCTGTCGTCAACTTAGAGCGAGCGATGGCAGCCAATGGAAGGTTCGGAGGTCATATGGTAGCAGGCCATGTGGACGATACAGGGGAACTTGTTAGTGTAAAACAAGATGATAATGCTGTATGGTTTACGATCAAAGCCCCAGAAAATATCATGAAATACTGTATTGAAAAAGGATCGATCGCACTCGATGGAATCAGCCTGACGATCGCTAAGTTAAGCGATGATACCATTTCCGTATCCATGATCCCACATACCATAAAAAATACCAATTTTGGATATAAAAAACCAGGAGATAAGATCAATCTGGAGAATGACATGGTTGGGAAATATATAGATAAACTGCTGCATTTTGATCAGCAGGAAACAAACGACAAACATACAAACAGCACCTTAACAATGGAAATGTTAAGAAATGCTGGATTTTAATAAAAAACGAGGAGGGAAAAGACAAGATGAGCGATGTAGTATGCGAAGTAATCGCACAGCTTCCAACAAAATATGGAACATTTGAGGCACATGGGTATGTAGACCAGAGAAGTGGGGAACATCATGTAGCATTGGTCAAAGGAGATATCGCAGACGGAGAACCAGTTTTATGCCGTGTGCATTCCGAATGCCTGACTGGGGATACTTTTGGATCTCTACGCTGTGATTGTGGAGAACAGCGAAGCCGTGCAATGCGTCAGATCGAGAAAGAAGGACGAGGGGTTTTCTTATATATGCGTCAAGAAGGACGAGGAATCGGATTGATCAATAAACTGAAAGCTTATGTATTACAGGAACAGGGAATGGATACAGTCGAGGCCAACTTAGCTCTTGGATTTAAAGATGATGAACGAGATTACAGTGCAGGAGCCATGATCTTACAGGATTTAGGAATCAAAAAACTACGATTGATGACAAACAATCCAACCAAAATTGACGGATTAAATGAATATGGACTCGAGATCGTAGAACGAGTACCGATCCAGATGCCGATCAATCCATTTGATAAATATTATATGCAGACAAAGCAAAAGAAAATGGGACACATGACAACATACGAAGTTTAAATTAACAGAAAAATTAAAAAAATTAAGGTCCCAGGGACCTTAAGATTAATGAAATTAACGAAGAAAAAAGGAGTAATTAAAATGAGAGTATTAGAAGGTAAATTAGTAGCAAGCGGATTAAAAGTAGGAATCGTAGCAGCCAGATTTAATGAATTTATCGTATCCAAATTAGTATCCGGAGCTTTAGACGGATTGAAAAGACATGATGTGAAAGAGGAAGATATCGATATCGCATGGGTACCAGGAGCTTTTGAGATTCCACTGATCGCAGACAAGATGGCAAAAAGCAAAAAATACGATGCAGTGATCTGTCTTGGAACAGTAATCCGTGGAGCAACAAGCCATTATGATTATGTATGTAACGAAGTATCCAAAGGAATCGCACAGGTATCATTAAATACAGGAATTCCAGTTTTATTCGGAGTTGTTACAACAGAAAATATCGAGCAGGCGATTGAACGTGCTGGTACAAAAGCAGGAAACAAAGGATATGACTGTGCATTATCTGCAATCGAAATGGTACAGCTGATCAAAGAAGTAGAAGCATAAAAAGAATCAGAAATTAAAGCAGGAAGTTAGTATGGAACAATATTATTTAGGATTTGACGCAGGAACACAAAGTGTAAAAACAGCAGTTTATGATATTGATATGAACCTGATCGTGCAGGATACCAATGCAACAATCTTAAATTATCCACATCCGGGATGGGTAGAAATGGACGCAGACCAGTATCTTCATGCAACGGTTACAGGGATCAGAAACTGCGTTATAAAGATGAAAGAAAAGAATCTGGATCCAGACAACATCCGCTCTATTTTTGGAGATGGGATCATCTGTGGGATTGTCGGTGTTGATAAGGATTGCCATGCGATCACACCTTACATCAATTATCTGGATTCCAGAACAAAAGAAGATGTTGAGGAACTAGCATCCCATCATTATGAGATCTGGGCAAAAGAGACTGGAAATCCTCAGCCAAACTGTATGTTTCCAGCGATGTTTGCACGTTGGATGATGAACAATTGTGAGGGCTTTAAAGAAAAAGGCAGAAAATTCATGCACAATGCCCCATATATCTTGGCCAATCTTGCAGGACTGTCTGCAGAAGATGCATTTATCGACTGGGGAACAATGTCTGGATGGGGACTAGGATACCGTGTAACAGAAAAAAAATGGTCCAAAGAACAATTAGAGATCCTTGGAATTCCAATGGAAATGATGCCAAAGATTCAAAAACCATGGGATATCATTGGAACATTATCAGAGACATTTGCAAAAGAAACCGGGTTGAAACCAGGAATCCCAATCTGTGCGGGAGCCGGAGATACGATGCAGTCTATGATCGGATGCGGAGTGATCAAACCAGATCAGGCAGCCGACGTAGCAGGAACATGTGCGATGTTTTGTATCGCAACCGATGGAATCAATGAAGAATTAAGCAAACCAGAAAATGAACTGATCTTTAACAGCGGAACTTTAGAAAATACATACTTTTATTGGGGATTCATAAGAACCGGTGGATTAGCACTTCGTTGGTATCGGGACAATGTATGCAACGAAGCAGGAAATGGAGCATATTTTGATGAATTAAATGAGAAAGCACAAAATGTGCCATGCGGATCCAAAGGAGTCCTGTTCCTTCCATATTTAACAGGAGGATTTGGAGAAACATCCAATGCAAGTGCCTGTTTCCTGAATATGACGATGGACACAGATCAGGGAGTACAGTGGCGTGCAGTTTTAGAAGCGATCGGTTACGATTATATGAGTGTGACAGATATTTATAAAAAAGCAGGCGTGCCACTTGAATTTATGACGATCACAGAAGGTGGAAGCAATTCAGAAGTCTGGAATCAGATCAAAGCAGACATGTTAGGATGTAAGAGTGCCACATTAGAAAATGCACAAGGAGCAGTTCTTACAGATGCAGTGATCGCAGCATATGCGGTAGGAGATCTGGAAGATCCAAGTCAGGTATTTGAAAAAACAAGAAAGATCAAGAAAATTTATGAACCTGATCAAATAAGAACAAAATACTATCGCAGTATTTATGAACAACAAAGAAAACTGATTAAAGACGATATGGCAGCAGTTTTTGAGACTTTACACCAGATCAGTAAGATTCAAGAACAAAGCAATGATTAAAAAAATGAAAAGGCTTCTTTACAAGAGGCCTTTTTTTCTTGTACAATAAAAGATAAAGTATATAAAAATAAGTTATAAGCAACTAACTTTGCGGATGATTTTTGATTAATTAGATTTCAAGGAGGAAAAAGTCATGGATAACGAAAAGATTGAAAAATTACAACAGATGATCGATGAAAGTGATCATATCGTATTCTTTGGTGGCGCAGGTGTTTCAACAGAGAGTCATATTCTAGACTTTCGAAGCACGGATGGTTTGTATCACCAGACTTATAAATATCCACCCGAGGTTATGGTAAGCCATACATTTTATACACAGCATACGGAAGAATTTTATGATTTTTATAAGAATAAGATGATCTTCTTGGATGCAAAACCGAATAAGGCACATTTAAAACTTGCAGAGATGGAACGGGCGGGAAAACTGTCTGCGATCGTTACGCAAAATATCGACGGGCTTCATCAGGCAGCAGGAAGTAAAAATGTCTTTGAACTGCACGGCAGTGTTCACAGAAACTATTGCCAGAAATGCGGCAAGTTCTTCGATGTGAATTATGTTGTGAATGCCAAAGGAGTCCCATATTGTGACGAATGTGGGGGAATCATCAAACCAGATGTTGTATTATATGAAGAAGGCTTAGACTCTCAGACGATCAATGGGGCAGTCAGAGCCATTTCCAAGGCAGATATGCTGATCATTGGAGGAACATCACTGGTTGTTTATCCAGCCGCTGGAATGATCGATTATTTTAAAGGAAAATATCTTGCAGTACTGAATCGTGATGCGACAAGCAGAGATAAACAGGCAGATCTGTGCATTACAGACCCAATCGGAGAAGTACTGGGAAGAATCAGGGTATAAAGATGAAGAAAAAGGATATGATCTTGATCGCAGCAGTACTGGCAATTTCACTGATCAGTTTGGCAGCGATCAAGATGACACAAAAAGACGGAAAAGAAGTGATCGTGACAGTTGACGGAAAAGAAGTGTACAAAACATCCATCAAGAAAGATCAAATTTATCAGATTCCAGAGAAAAATGGCACGAACGTCATGCAGATCAAAGATGGAAAAGTTACAATGAAAAAAGCAGACTGTAAAGACCAGATCTGTGCAGACCATAAAGCAATTGAGAAATCAGGAGAAACGATCGTATGTCTGCCACATAAAGTAGTGATTGAGATTCAATCAGAAGATGGCAAAGAACAGGAATTAGACGGGGTAACACAATAAACATCAGATGAGATAGAAAACAACAGGAGAAATAAAATATATGTCAACAAAAAGATTAGCGACAGATGCGATGTTTTTAACATTGGCACTTGTTGTATCCTATATAGAAGTATTGATCCCGATACCAGTTGGAATTCCCGGAGTGAAATTAGGACTTGCCAATGGAGTGATCATGGTTTTGTTATTCTTTACAACATGGACAAGAACGCTTGAGATCTCAGTGATCCGAGTTGTACTGGCAGGATTCTTGTTTGGAAATCCAATGACGATCGCCTACAGTCTGGCAGGAGGGATCTTAAGTCTGGTCATCATGGGACTTCTAAAGAAGATCGAAGGATTCTCACCCATTGGAATCAGCGTTGGAGGCGGAGTAGCGCATAATATCGGGCAGCTCAGTGTTGCTGTTTTCTTAATGGAGAATACAAAGATTTATTATTATGCACCAGTATTACTGATCACAGGAACGATCGCAGGGATCATCATCGGAGTGTTAAGTGGAGTGCTAGTTAAGAAGATCCCGCCACAACTATTTCGATAAAAGATTTGAAATTTCTACAAAATCGTGGTACTACTATATGTATACACTTTCTAACAGGCAATGATTTTGAAGAAAGGAGTCACAATTGAGAACAAAATTAAATGAGATCATAAAGAATGGACATATTGGTATGATCGCAGTATTTTTTATAGTTTATATGATCACATTTTCCTACATTGAAGATCGAGATGTGCATCATTACATCATACATACAACGATAGATGATCAGATACCATTCTGTGAATATTTCATCGTACCATATCTATTATGGTTCTTATTTGTAGCAGTTACAGTTTTTTATTTTATGTTTTTTAATAAGAATCAATGGAAAGAATATTATCAGCTGATCATAACACTTGGAATAGGTATGACCCTGTTTTTGATCATCTCATTAGTATTTCCGAATGGACAGGATCTAAGACCAGTTCTTACTGGAGACAGCATTTTTATCAAAGCAGTACAGATGATCTATCACACGGATACTCCGACGAATGTACTTCCAAGTATCCATGTATTTAACTCTCTGGCATGTTGCGTTGCGATTTTGAAGAATCAGAGAAAATATAAGAAAAGCACCGATACAGCATGTGTTGTCTTAACGATATTAATTATCATGTCGACGATGTTCTTAAAACAACACAGTGTGGTGGACGTAGTGCTCGCAGCCCTGATGTATACTGGATGTTACAGGATCATCTATGGGAATGAATTATGGTCACAGAATGCATTTCGCACGTCTATTTTCAGCGATCATTCGTAAACCACGCTTGACACGACCAAGAAAGATTTGCTATAAATACCAGAGAGAAACCGTAGAAATTGGAGTAGAGAAGAATGAGAAAAAAGATTTGGATGATCCTGGTATGCATCATATCCATGAGTTTTTGCATGGCAGGATGTACTGGCAATACAAGCAAGAAGAAATCAAATGGCAAGATAAGAATTACAACAAGTTTTTACACCATGTATGATTTTGCAAAGAAGATCGGTGGAGACAAAGTAGAAGTGATCAATTTAGTACCAGCAGGAACAGAACCTCATGACTGGGAACCATCAACGAAGGATCTGATCGAGATGGAGAAATCAGACATCTTCATTTACAATGGAGCCGGCATGGAACAATGGGTAGATGACGTTTTGGAAAGTCTTGATACGGAAGAACTTACAAGCGTTGAAGCATCCAAAGGGATCAAGTTACTAAAAGATCAGGATGCACATGAACACGATCACGAACACAACAGTGAGAATGATCCCCATGTCTGGTTAGATCCACAGAATGCAAAGTATGAGATGAACAAGATCAAGAAAGCATTGATCAAAGTGGATGCAGAGAATAAAGATTATTACGAAGCGAATTATAAGAGATACGCAAAAGAATGTGACAAATTAGATACATTATATAAGGAAGAAACATCCAAACTTACAAAGAAAGAACTTGTTGTGGCACATGAAGCATTTGGCTATCTATGTCACGCATATGGGTTAGAACAGATGGGAATTGAGGGATTATCCGCAGATGATGAACCAGATCCCAAACAGATGAGCGAAGTGATCCGCTTTGCAAAAGAACATCAGGTAAAAACAATCTTTTTTGAAGAACTGGTGAGTCCGAAAGTAGCGAAAACCATTGCAAAAGAGACCGGAGCCAATGCAAAGATGTTAAACCCCCTGGAAGGACTAAGTAACAAAAAAATCAAAGCAGGAGAAGATTATTTTTCCGTAATGAAACAAAATCTCGCTGCGATCAAAGAGGCATTAAGCGAATGAGTGAATCAAACACAAAACAGATGATACAATTAAATCATGTAAAATTCGGATACAGTGATACGGAAGTCTTAGAAGAGATCAATCTGACGATCCATGAAGGCGAATATGTCGTTCTGACTGGTGAAAATGGAAGCGGAAAAAGTACACTTATGCGTCTGATCTTAGGTGAAATGAAACCAGATGAAGGAGAGATCATCCTGATGAATAACGATCCAAGATTAAAGAAACGGATCGGTTACGTGTCACAGAATGGGATCAGTAAGAACCAGAGCTTCCCAGCAACAGTAGAAGAGATCATGATCACAGGACTTTATCAGGAACTTGGCTTGTTTCATCTGCCACATAAAAAACATAAGAATAAGATCAAAGAGACACTAAGGGATTTTGGAATGGAAGAATTCCTTAAGAGACGGATCGGTGAATTATCTGGTGGACAGCAGCAGCGAGTAATGATCGCAAGAGCAATGATCGGAGATCCGAAACTTCTGATTTTAGATGAACCAACAACGGGAGTAGATGCAAGATCAACAAAGATCTTGTACGATATGCTCTATGAGATTAATACAAAATATAATACGACCATTTTTATGATCACACACGGAAGACTGCAGGAATGTAAAGGATGTGATCGTATTTTAAGAATGGATGAAGGGAGGATCGTGGAAGAATGATCGAGATGTTACAATACGGATTTATGCAGCGCGCATTTATTACAGGAATCTTACTGGCCGTGATCGCACCATTGATCGGAATCACGATCGTCTTAAAGAGAATGTCCATGATCGGAGATGCACTCTCTCATGCATCCCTAGCAGGTGTTGCTCTGGGCTTGTTATTAGGGATCAATCCAATCTTAGGAGCAATGGGAATCTGTCTGTTTGCAGCCCTGGGAGTTGAAGCGATCCGAAGAAAGATCCCAAGATATTCTGAGATGGCGATATCGATCATTATGTCAACAGGGATCGGACTTGCTGGTATCCTATCCGGATTCGTAAAAAACGGAACGAACTTTAACAGTTTCTTATTTGGAAGTATCATATCCATCAGCAAAGACGAACTGAAGATCGTATGTGTGATCAGTGTGTTAGTATTGCTCTGTGTATTGCTTCTATATAAAGAACTATTCTATATCGGATTTGATGAAAATGCAGCAAGGATCAGCGGTGTACCTGTCAAGACGATCAATTTTATCTTTACTTTATTGACCGCATTGACGGTATCAATCGCATCAAGAACGGTTGGAACACTGATCGTCTCATCCATGCTTGTGATCCCGATCGCATGCGGAATGCAGGTAGGACGAAGCTACAAAGCAGTCATGATCATCGGTGTGATCACAGCATTGGTCACAACAGTGATCGGATTAACACTGTCTTATTATGTAGGTCTTAAGCCAGGAGGAACGATCGTACTGCTCGAGGTGGTATGTTTCCTGATTCTTGCACTGATAAGCAGGTATACGAAGTAAATTTTTTGACATTTATCAGAAAATTTTATATAATAAAAAGAAGGCATGCATAACAGAATAAAACTGCATGCCTTCTTTTTTGGAAAAAACAATGAAAGGAAAGGCAAGTCAATGATTGTTCAGCTAATAGAAAATATATATCAGTTTTTATGGGGAGAATGGATTCATGTTCCGTTACCAGGAGGTGGAAGCCTGGGACTTTCGCTGCTCATTATATTGCTGCTTCCAGCAGGTATCGTTTTTACGATCAAAACAAGATTTTTACCAATCCGTCTGTTCCCGGATATGGTCAAAGCACTAACAGCAAACAATAAGAATGGAAAAGATGAAAAAAGTAGTCTTTCTTCTTTACAGACCTTGATCGTATCAACAGCAACACGTGTCGGAATGGGAAATCTGACAGGAGTTGTCGCAGCAATATCCGCAGGTGGAGCAGGGGCCGTATTCTGGATGTGGATCACAGCATTGCTTGGATCATCGACAGCCTTTATCGAAGCAACTCTTGCACAGTTACATAAAGAAAAAGACCCCCTGTATGGTGGATATCGAGGAGGACCAGCCTATTATATTCACCACTTTATGGAAGAGAGACAAGGAAAGAAGAAAAAACACACGCTGATCGCTGTCTTATTTGCGATTTCAGGATTGATCTGCTGGTGTGGGATCAGTCAGGTGGTAAGTAATTCTGTGGCAGAATCATTCCACAATGCCTTCCATATTCCAACACTTTATACAACGATCGTGCTTGTTATTGTGGCAGCAGTGATCGTACTAAGGAAGAATGCAACTGTCAAAGTATTAGATATCGTGGTACCGATCATGGCAGTCATTTACTTCGGGATTACGATTTTTGTGATCCTCACGAATCTGCCAAGCATTCCAGGGGTTTTTGCAAGAATCTTCAAAGAAGCCTTTGGAATCCGTCAGGTCGCAGCCGGAGGGTTTGGAGCAGTTCTTATGAACGGAGTGAAACGAGGATTATTCTCCAACGAAGCAGGATCAGGATCCGCACCATGTGCAGCCGCAGCAGCAGACTGTGAACGCCCAGCACAGATGGGACTGGTACAGGCATTAGGAGTCTTTATCGACACGATCGTGATCTGCAGCTGTACGGCAATGTTGATGTTATTAGCACCACAGAATCTGACCAATGGATTAACCGGTATGAACTTGTTACAGACAGCAATGAACTACCATTTAGGAGGATTCGGAGTTGTATTTATCGCAGTGATCCTCTGGATGTTCAGCTTCTCGACATTTCTTGGAATCTTATTCTATGCAAGATCCAACGTCGCCTACCTGTTCGGTGACAAATGGGGATGGCAGACAGCCTATAAAGTATTAGCACTTGTGATGTTATTTATCGGAGGAATCCAGACCTATACATTCGTATGGGATTTAGGAGATGTCGGAATTGGGTTAATGACGATCTTTAATATCTTCATCCTGTATGCAATGTCAGGACAAGCGATCAAAGAGTTAAAGAACTATGAAGAAACAAAGAAGAAATCGATCGAAGAAAGAGCATATGCATTGCAAGAAGATGAATAGGAAGTAAATATGTGAAATAAAACCGAACAATTTACGTAAATATGATTTTGATTTACGTAAATTGTTCGGTTTTTGTGTATTAAATATTAAAAATAACAGAAGGAATTGTGCAAATAACGAAAATATTGAATAAATAACATAAATATGTTAATATTAACATAACAAATGATAAGAACGTTAAACTAAAAAAAGAAAGGAGAAAATGTTATGTTAGTAGAAGAATTGAAAGAATTAGCACGATCAATTCAAGAACAGCGAGCAGAAGAACAAAAAATAGAAGTAAAAGCTGCACATATAGATTGCCCGAAGAGACTGTATGATACACTATCAAGTTTTTCAAATCAAGATACAGGTGGAATTTTGATCTTTGGTTTGGATGAAAAACAAGATTTTAAAGCAGTGGGAGTTTATGATCTGCAGGACTTGCAGAAGAAGGTAACAGAGCAATGCAACCAGATGGAACCTCCAGTTCGTGCAGTTTTTACATTTGCAGAATATGAAGGTGTCTGGATCGTTTCTGCAGAAATACCATCCATTGATCTGACAGAACGTCCTTGCTATTATAAAGGAGCAGGAAAAGTTCGAGGATCGTATATTCGTGTTGGAGATGCGGATATTGGAATGACTGATTATGAAATCTATAGTTATGATGCGTGGAGAAAGCATGTTCATGATGATGAAAGAGTGGCTGACAAAGGAGATATCTCTTTTTTAGATAAAGACAAACTAGATATGTATGTGTTAGATAAGAAATTAGAACGCCCACAATTTTCTAAATTAGATGAAAATCAAATATACGAATTGCTTGGAATTACTAAGGGTGGAATACCGACACTTGCAGCAATTATGAATTTTGGAATTTATCCACAAGGAATTTATCCACAGTTAGCAATCACAGCCATTACCGTATCAGGGACTGAAATAGGAGATCTTGGATCAGCAGGGGAACGTTTTATTGATAATAAGCGGATTGAAGGAACGATTTCAGAAATGGTAGAAAGCGCATTATTATTTTGCAAACGAAATATGAAAGTTAAAACAATCATTGATCCCGCAACTGGACTCAGAAAGGACCGTACAGAATATCCAATGAATGCAGTCAGGGAAGCAATTTTAAATGCAGTGATCCATAGAGATTACAGCGTGCATACCGAAGGGACTCCAATACAGATCGATTTTTTCTCAGATCGTTTGGAAATTCACAGCCCTGGAAATTTATATGGAAGAATGACAGTGGATCAATTAGGAATCGCCAAACCAGATCTTAGGAATCCAGTATTAGCAGTTATGGCAGAGAGTATGACCAAAGCAGAAAATCGTTATTCAGGAATTCCGACGATACGAAGAGAGATGAAGAAATACTCTTTGCCAGAACCAGTATTTGAGAATCGGAGAAATGAATTTGTAGTTATCTTATATAATGAACAGAAGATGCAAGGATCAGAGATGAGATCAGAAGAAGAGAGCATTTTGGAGTATTGCAAAACGCCAAGAAGCAGGGATGACATCAAGAAATTTCTGAAATTAAAAACATGGAACTACATTATGAAACAATGGATTCAGCCATTGTTGAAAGAAGGAAGATTACAATTAACGATGCCAGAGAAACCAAGAAGTAAGCAGCAGAGATACTATACAATAAAATAGCAAAGAAAAATGTCTGTTAGATCTATTATGAAACAAATAGGTATAACAGACATTTTAATTACATCATCAAATTATAAGAACAGCTTCTTACGTGTCCTAAAATAAGCCACCAGAACCATCGTTCCAGTCAATATCCAAGAGATCGGATAGATCGCCATCAAAAGCTTATAATCATGGAACCAGTTACAGACTGTCGCAAGCCAGATCAAACGTAATACACAAGATCCAAACACCGTCAGGATCGCAGGAGTCATGGAATGTCCAAATCCACGCAGACATCCACCACTGATCTCATAAGAACTTGTCAGACACTCGAATGTCAGAACGATCAAAAAACGAAGTTGGGCATAATGATAAACAGATGGATCACTTGTAAATAATCCAATAAAGAATGTACGGAATACAACAAAGATCGTACTAAGGATTCCGCAAGAGATCACACTGCATAACATTCCAAGACGAAAAATCTTCTTACAACGCCCCTCATCCTTCGCACCATAATTCTGTCCGGTAAATGTAACCACCGTCTGAGCAAAGGCATTGACCAGATAATAAGCAAAATACTCATAATTTAATTCCACAGCAGAACCCGCGATCCCGCCAGCTCCAAAACTGTTGATCCCAGACTGGATACAGACATTGGCAAGAGAGAACACCATTCCCTGAAGTCCCGCAGGAACCCCAATCTTCAGGATCTTAGAAACAGCATCCCGATCGATCGTCAAAGACTTAAAAGACAAGCGGATCGGAAGTTCTTCATGCGTCAGAAAATAAAGGATCTGAATCGCACTTGTTGCATTCGCACCAACCGTCGCAAGTCCGGCACCCGCAACACCCATATGAAATACAACGACAAATAGAAGATTCAAGATCACATTCACAATACCAGACACGATCAAAGCATACATCGGACGACGTGTATCTCCGATACTGCGAAGAATGGAAGCACCGAAATCATATAACATAAAAAATGGCATTCCAAGAAAATAAATCCGCAGATATAACGTTGCAAGATGAATGATATCCTTCGGTGCACCCATCAGCAAAAGGATCGGATGAGCCACAAACTGTCCAAGAATCAGTAAAAACACACCACTAAGCAGTGCAAGAGACACAGCGGTATGTACCACACGAGGAATCCGCTTCGTATCATTCTGTCCGATATAATTGGCGATCACAACATTAGAACCAAGAGAAATTCCAGAAAATAATGTAACCATCAAAGCGATCACAGAACTATTACTACCAACCGCCGCTAAAGCCTCGCTGCTCGCAAACCGTCCGACAACGGCAGTACCGACCGAATTAAAAAGCTGCTGTAAGATACTACAGGCAGCAAGCGGCATAGCAAACATTAACATCTTATCGAATAAACTTCCATGAAGCATATCCATCTTCACGGACTGTTTCGAAGAATTCTTCATATACAATACCCTCTTTCAAAAAACTATACAGATTCTAATACTTTTTGGGAAGAATATCAAGATGATTCCAGGAAAAACAACGAAGAAAGATGTATCAAATCCGAAACATTTCTTGTATAAAAAAAGCAGAATGATATACTAGGATGAGATATCAAGAAAACATACAAAAGAAAGAAGGAAAACACCATGCAAATCAGCATTCTGCTGCTAAAACAGATCGTACAACTATTCCTGATGATCCTCATGGGTTACATTATGGTAAAGATCAAATTTTTAAAAGAAGAAGACAGCAAAGTAATCTCAAAGATCATACTCTATCTGATCGTACCATCTGTGATCATCACCGCATTTCAGGTAGACTATACCCCAAGCATTATGAAAGGACTGGCAGTTGCATGTATCGCATCTGTGATCCTGCAGTTTTTATTACTGTTTGTCACATGGATCATGGGAAAAATGTTTCATTTAAACACGGTGGAATACACATCTGCCTACTATTCCAACTCAGGAAATCTGATCGTACCATTAGTCACCTATATCTTAGGAAAAGAATGGGTCATCTACGGCTGTGTCTTCATGAGTGTTCAATTATTCTTCATCTGGACCCACTGCAAATGTAAGATCAGTGGAGAAACAGAAATCAGTTTAAAGAAGATCCTGTTAAATATAAACATGATCTCTGTATTCGCAGGAGTATTCTTATTCTTCACGAAGATCAGATTTCCAGAGATCATAGGAAATACCCTGTCATCCGTTGGAAGTATGATCGGACCATTAAGTATGATCGTCACAGGAATGCTGATTGCAGGCGTTGATCTAAAGAAAGTATTTACAAACAAAAGAATCTACCTGGTCACATTCATCCGATTAGTGATCGAACCGATCATAGCACTTGCAGTCATTATTCTGTTAGGAATTAAAAACTGGCACCCACAGGCAGAAAACATCATCCTGATTACATACATGGCAGCGATCACACCATGCGCCTCAACGATCACACAGATGTGTCAGGTGTACGGAAACGATTCGAAATATGCAAGCGCGATCAATGTAATGACGACATTGCTGGCGGTGGTTACTATGCCGGTGTTTGTTTATTTTTATATGAATCTGTAATGTAAAATAATTACAAGTAAAATATTGACAAAAATGATAATGATAGTATAATAAGAAAAAATACATTGTAAATACAACAAATATGATGTATAATTAAGGAGAAATATATGAACATAAATTATTATACAAATAATTCAGGTAAAAACTTAATCCTAGATTACATAAATTCATTATCTAAGGAAGAACAAATTGACGCATTATCAGTAATACAATGTATGGAAGAAGAAAAGTTTGAGTCTATATTATTTAAAAAATGGGACAAAAAAGTATATGAAGTTTATTTTTATAAGCATAATCGTATTTTTTATATAACTGTGGATAAAGATAATATTTATCTTTTGCATGCGTGTAAAAAGCAGAAAAATAAAACAGAGAAGAAAGACAAAAATATAGTAATAAAAAGAGCAAAAGAATTAGGGAAAATGTTTAATAAGAGATTTATCTAATCGGAAAGGAATGATTATATGCCATTTACAACGATAAAAACAGAAGAATTAATTCATGAAAAGAAACAAAAAGATAAAGTGTTTGCAAAACAATGGGATGAGAGCAGGAACGAATATAAGCTGATTCAGGAAATGATCAAAATTAGAAAAGAGCAACATATTACACAAACACAATTAGCAAAAATGACAGGAAATAAACAACAATCAATATCAAGAATAGAAAAGAAATTGGTAAAACCGTCTTTGGCAACATTCTGTAAGATTATAAATACGTTAGGATATGACTTAAAGATTGTTAAGAGATAATCAAAAAGAGAACTTACATACAAGCGAGTAAGTTCTCTTTTTGATTGTACATTCTTCAAAAATTTATAATGGAGTAAGATTTTACTGTCTATAATACTCCAAGAAATCACGAAGCTTCACAGAAGCATCCTCAAGCACTTCCACACGAGGCAGATAAACTACTCTGAAATGATCCGGATCCTTCCAGTTAAATCCACTTCCATGAACGATCAGGATCTTTTTCTCACGAAGCAGATCCAGAGCAAACTGCTCATCATTTGTAATGTTAAACTTCTTCGTATCAATCTTCGGGAAGATATAAAAAGCAGCTTTTGGTTTCACTGCACTGATACCAGGAATATCACACAACGCATTATAAATAAACTCTCTCTGTTCATAAATACGTCCACCAGGAATGATGTAATCATTGACACTCTGATGGCCGCCAAGTGCTGTCTGGACAACTGCCTGTGCAGGAACATTGGAACAAAGTCGCATATTTGATAACATATTTAAACCTTCGATATAATCCTTCGCGATCGCCTTATTACCACTTAAGATCATCCATCCGATACGGAAACCAGCAATCATATGAGACTTGGATAAACCAGAGAATGTCACACAGAACAGATCAGGAGCTAAGGAAGCGATAGATACATGCTCTTCTCCATCCATTACCAGACGGTCATAAATCTCATCAGAGAAGATCATCAACTGATGTTCCCTCGCGATATCAACGATCTGCTGTAAGACTTCTCTTGGATAAAGAGCCCCCGTTGGATTGTTAGGGTTGATCAGAACAATCGCTTTTGTACGGGAATTTACCTTTCGCTTGATATCTTCCATATCAGGATACCACTCAGACTGTTCATCACAGATATAATGAACTGCTTTCCCACCAGCAAGCGTTGCACAAGCCGTCCATAAAGGATAATCCGGAGAAGGGATCAAAATCTCATCCCCATCATCTAATAAAGCAGACATTGACAGATTGATCAGCTCACTGACACCATTTCCAGTATAAATGTCGTCGATATCAACATTTGGGATTTTCTTAAGCTGTGCATACTGCATGATCGCCTTTCTTGCAGCAAATAATCCCTGAGAAGCAGAATATCCCTGGCAGTCAGCTAACTGATGTCTCATATCATAGATGACTTCATCCGGGGTTCTGAAACCAAATGGAGCAGGATTCCCGATATTTAATTTCAGGATATGAGTTCCATTACGTTCCATGCGGTTCGCTTCATCTACGACAGGACCACGTACATCGTAAAGTACATTATCTAATTTGGTAGATTTGCTAAATGTTCTCCTTGGAGAAGTTTCCAGATTCACAGCATTCCCTCCATTTCCAGAAAGCCAGTCAGCATCGACATCAAGAGTTTCAGATAAGAAATGAAGAATCTCCGCGCGAGGAACCGTCTTGCCACTGACATACTGGCTGATATGACTCTTCCCGACCTTGACTCCGGCAGTCTCTGCTGCATGAATAAGATCAACCTGTTTCATATGTTTTTGTTCCATTGCAGATTTCAAACGATCTGCAAAGGTAAATGTCTGATTCATAACACCCTCCGATAAAAGTTCAAAATAAAATTCAAAGTTCAAATGATTTTGTTTAATATAGCACAAAAATAAGAAAAGTTCAATAAAAAGTTCAAAATAAAAGCCAAAAGTTCAAAGAAACAATATACAAAATAAGAAAAAAATTTAAAGTTCGACAAAAAGTACAAAGATTTGTATTGAAATTTAGAAAATATATGCTATACTTTGGAAAGTATAGATAATTAACACAAAGTGTAAAAATAAATGGGGATGAAATAGAATATGGGGGTAACAAGATTACAGATGCAGAACTTCCTAATCTTTTTATTAGATCTGGTGGGAGTTACTGTTGGTTATTTTGCAGCAGTATGGCTGCGGTTTGGAAATATTGAAACAGGGTATACCGTGATGGGGAACGATACATATTATCGTTGGCTCATTGCGATCGTAGTGCTTATGATGATCTACTTTCTGTTTCATCCAAATCGTGGCTTTTTTAAGCGCAAATTTATAGAAGAAATGAGAATGAATCTGCAGACGGTCATTCTGATGGCAGCAGGAATGGCGATGGTCGCATTTCTGATCCAGGATGCAGAAGATTACTCCAGATTTATATATATCTTTACTTCTGGATTCAGTTTTGTATGGATGCAGATCACACATCGAGTTTATCGGAAGTATTGGCTATCAAGAAGAAAGGATCATTCTTATGCAAGAAAGATGATGATCATCACAACGAGTGATCATGCAGAAGAAGTGATCGGGAATATCATGGAAGAGAAGAACTGGGACCTGTGGATCACAAGTGTTGCAGTTGTGGACAAAGACATGACAGGATGGCTCATCAACGAGATTCCGGTTGTAGCACATTCGTATCGAAGTATTTTTGAATATGCGATGCGGTCGGTTGTGGATGAAGTATTCTTATATATACCGATGGATGACGAATTTCCAATCGCGATGACAGTACAGAACTTTGAGGACATGGGAATTAAGACGAATCTTAACATTTCTCAGTTTCAGATCAATGAGAATCTGGAACGATCACTGGAGAAGGTTGGACCTTATGAGAGTGTAAGTTTCTCTGGTCATAATGTATCATTTGTCATGCTGATGATGAAGAGAGCAATGGACATTGCTGGGGGATTGGTTGGGATGTTGATCACAGCAATCGCAGTGATCATTGTTGGACCACTGGTGAAGCTAGAATCACCGGGGCCGCTGTTCTTCTCACAGAAGAGAGTTGGGAAGAATGGAAGGATCTTCAAGATCTATAAGATCCGTTCGATGTATCAGGATGCGGAAGAGCGCAAGAAAGAGCTTATGGCGCAGAATGAGATGGACGGCTTGATGTTTAAGATGAAAGACGATCCGAGAATTACCAAGGTTGGAAAGTTTATCAGGAAGACTAGTATTGATGAACTTCCACAGTTTTGGAATGTACTGAAGGGGGATATGAGTCTGGTAGGGACAAGACCGCCTACAGTGGATGAGTTTGAACAGTATAGTGCTTACCATAAGAAGAGACTTTGCCAGAAGCCTGGACTGACTGGGGTTTGGCAGGTGAGTGGAAGAAGTACGATCACAGACTTTGAGGAGATTGTTCAGATGGATGTTGATTATATCGATCATTGGTCTATCTGGAGGGATATTGGGATATTGTTTAAGACAGTGTGGCTTGTTGTTTGTGGGGATGATGGGGCACAGTAGGTAGATTTGAGAGTGTGGAGTTGTGGACTAGTTGATTGTTGATTGAACGAAGGGGAATATCAAATTGAAAAAAAGAGGTAACAAGAATTTAAGAATTGCGATGATCGGTCATAAGGTTGTTCCATCTAGAAGAGGTGGAATAGAACGTGTATTGACGATTATGTGTCCATTAATGATAAAAAAAGGCCACCAAGTAACATGCTTTAACCGATCTGGCGATAAAGTGGAAAATGAATATGTAAAAACTGTAAAAGGGAAAAAGTATAGGGGAGTTCAGTTAAAGAAAGTAATAACGATCAATAAAAGAGGATTAGCAGCGATGACATCCTCTTTTTCTGCTGCAATTTGTGCAGCATTTGGAAAATATGATGTTGTACATTTTCATGCAGAAGGACCAAGTGCATTTCTATGGATTCCAAAACTGTTTGGAAAGCGCTGTATCGTAACGATTCATGGAATTGACTGGGCGAGAGATAAGTGGAAACACGGATTTGGTTCCAGATATATTAAGTTTGGGGAATATATTGCAGCAAAGTATGCAGATGAAGTGATTGTACTAAGTGAGAAAGTACAGAAGTATTTTAAGAAGTTTTATGACAGAGATACTGTTTTGATTCCGAATGGTGTTATGACGCATGAGAATCGGAAAGCGGATTTGATCACTGAGAAGTTTGGACTTCATAAGGATGAGTATATTTGTGCGTTATCACGACTGACAGAAGAAAAGGGGATTCATTTCTTGATTGAGGCTTATAAGAAGCTTAAGACAGATAAGAAACTGGTGATCGCTGGAGCTACGAGTGATACGGATGGGTATGTGAAGATGCTGAAAGAGATGGCTGGAGATGATCCGAATATTATCTTTACTGGGTTTGTTTCTGGACAGACACTTGAGGAGATTTATAGTAATGCTTATGTTTATGTGCTGCCTTCTAAGCTAGAGGGAATGCCACTTAGTTTGCTTGAGGCTATGAGTTATGGAAACTGCGTGATTGGGTCTGATATTGCTGAGATTGCGGATGTGGTTGAGGATAAGGCGATTTTGTTTAAGAAGGCTAATGTGGAAGATCTTAAAGAAAAACTACAGATGGTTTGTGATGATGTGGAGCTTGTAGAGAAGTATAAGAGTGAAGCGTCTGGGTATATTTGTGGTAGGTATAATTGGAAAGATGTTGTGAATAGAACTGTTGAGGTTTATAGAGGGAAGAAGAAATGAAAGCTAAAAGTATGAGAATTAAATGGGTAGATTACGTAAAAGTTATTGCATGTATGTTAGTAGTTTTAGATCATTTCTTTCAAAGTATGACAAAGGCAAATATAATGCCAGTGAATAATTTATATATGTGGTTTAATACAACAATATATTATTTCCATGTTCCATTATTCTTTATATGCAGTGGATTCTTATATCAAAAATATAGTAAAGTTGTTGATTTAGGTGAATGGAAGCAGAATATTATAAAAAAAGCTATTGCTTTAGGTATACCATATTTTGTTTTTTCAACGTTGACATGGATTCTAAAAACAGTATTTTCAGGATTAGTAAATGAACAAAGCGAAGGATTGTTTAATACTTGGTTTTTACATCCATCGTCACCATATTGGTATTTATATTGCTTGTTCTTCATATTTGTTGTTACGCCAACTTTTACAGATAAGAAACAAGCAAAAATAGGAATGCTAATTGCACTTACAGCCAAAATAACGGTTATGATTTTTTCAATAAATATATATGTAGTGGCAACAGTTTTAACGAATGAAATTTGGTTTGTTATGGGGATGTGTATAAGTACATTTAACGTAGAATTACGTAGAAAAAGTTTAAGTGGTACATTGATAGGAAGTGTATTTATAATTTTAAGTATAGTGATTTATAAATATAATATTAATAATTTGGCAATAGGATTTGTTCTTGGAATTATGGCATGTATAGCGGTAATTTTATTGATTGCAAGTAATGATAAAAATTTTGAACAGAATAAGATTATTAATGGATTTGCTAAATATACGATGCCAATATTTTTAATGCACACACTTTTTGCTGCACCGACAAGGGTTATACTAATAAAAGTAGGATTGAATAATGTTTTAATACAAGTTATTGTTGGAATATTAATAAGTTTTCTTGGTCCAGTTATAGCAGCAATTATTATGAAAAAAATAAAATGGTTGGAAATTTTAATATATCCAGGTAAATTTATAAAAACTAATTATGGTGGTGAAAGTAAATAAATGAAAATTTTAATGATAAATAAATTTCTGTATCCAAATGGTGGATCAGAAACATATATCTTCAAATTAGGAGAATATTTAGAAAAACAGGGACACAAAGTAGAGTTCTTTGGAATGGAACATGAAGGAAGGTGTGTAGGAAACAATGTAGATGCGTATACATCTGATATGGACTTTCATGGTGGAAGTAAATTAGCAAAATTAACATATCCATTAAAAACAATCTATTCCAAAGAAGCAAGAACAAAGATTAGACAGGTACTGGATGATTTTCAGCCAGATGTGTGTCATATTAATAACTTCAACTATCAGTTGACACCAAGTATTATTGTAGAAATCCAGAAATGGAAAAAACAGACAGGAAAGAACTGTAGAATCGTATTTACAGCACATGACTATCAGCTTGTCTGTCCAAACCATATGTGTAACAATCCTAACACACATGAAAACTGTGAAAAATGTTTAGGTGGACATTTCTTAAATTGTACAAAAGGAAAATGTATCCATGGAAGCACCGCAAAGAGTGCAGTTGGAACTATGGAAGCTGAGTTTTGGAAATTAAAAGGAACTTATAAATATATTGATGCAATGATCTGTTGCAGTCATTTTATGAAAAAAAAGTTAGATAGTAATCCATTGTTTGCAAAGAAAACAATTGCAATGCATAATTTTATTGATAAAGTAGAATGGAAAAATACAGAGAAAAAAGACTATGTTCTATATTTTGGACGTTTTTCTGAAGAAAAGGGAATTGGGACATTAATTGATGTATGTAAGTTATTACCAGATGTTCCATTTATCTTTGCTGGAACTGGTCCGTTAGAAGATCAAATTGAAGGAATTCCAAACATTAAGAATGTCGGATTTCAGACAGGAGAAGACTTAGAAAAACTGATCAGAGAAGCAAGATTTTCTATTTATCCATCAGAATGGTATGAAAACTGCCCATTCTCAGTGATGGAATCACAGATGTATGGAACTCCAGTATTAGGAGCGAACATTGGTGGAATTCCAGAGCTGATTCAGGAAGGAAAAACAGGAGAATTATTTGAAAGTGCAGATACAGCGGATCTGAAAGAAAAAATCAAACATCTGTGGGAAGACAAGAAATTAACAGCTTCTTATACAGAAAATTGTAAAGATATCAGTTTTGATACAATTGATGAGTACTATGAGAAGTTGATGAAGATTTATACAGGAAGAGTTCGAGGAAATCGAGCAGCAAATAAACAAAAAGGGAAGTTGAGTGAGAAAAATATGAGTAAAGATAAGAAAGTTAAGAAGTTAAATGGTACAGTTATTGTTACATATCGTTGTAACGCAAGATGTAATATGTGTAATCGTTACAAGAAACCATCTACACCAGATGAAGAAATCAGCTTAGAAACAATTAAGAAGTTACCACCAATGTACTTTACAAACATTACTGGTGGAGAACCATTTATCCGTACAGACTTAAAAGATATTGTACGTGAATTACAGAAAAAATCCGATCGTATCGTTATTTCAACAAATGGTTTCTTTACAGATCGTATTGTAGATCTGTGTAAAGAGTTTCCTAATGTTGGAATTCGTATTTCTATCGAAGGATTAGAAGAAACAAATAATAAGATCCGTGGATTAGAAAATGGATTCCAGCGTGGATATACAACATTAAAGAAATTAAGACAGATGGGTATGAAAGACGTTGGATTTGGTATGACAGTACAGGATGCAAACTGTAAAGACTTAGTACCTCTTTATAAGATTTCAGATAAGATGGGAATGGAATTTGCAACGGCTTCCTTACATAACAGTTTTTACTTTGTAGAAGCAAAGAATATCATCAAAAACCGTCCAATGGTTGCAAAACAGTTTGAAAACTTAGTAAATGAACTGTTAAACAGCAATTCACCAAAGAAATGGTTCCGTGCTTACTTTAACCATGGACTGATCAACTATATCTATGGACAGAAAAGATTACTTCCATGTGATATGAGTTTTGATACATTCTTTATTGATCCATATGGTGATGTTATGCCATGTAATGGAACAAAAGATAAAGAAGTTATGGGTAACTTAAATAAACAAAGCTGGAATGAATTATGGAATAGTAAAGAAGCAGAAGAAGTTCGTAAGAAAGTTCGTTGCTGCGATCGTGACTGCTGGATGATCGGTTCTGTATCACCTGCTATGCATAAGTATATTTGGGTTCCTGCTCTTTGGGTTATGAAACATAAATTCTTACGTTTCTTTAAGAAGAAAAAATATAGCATGTATGAAAACAAGATTGTTCGTGATTATAAGAAGGGTATTGTTACGAAGGAAGAACTTGATAGGTGTTCTACCTGCGATATGTGTGCGACGATCAATGATGGATTGTCTGCGGCTTCTAAGGAGCAGTTAGTTGGTAAGAGTGGAGAAGAGATTGTGGATGCGGATATTGCGGCACAGATGGAGAAGTAGAAGATGGAAAAACAGTATAATATTGCAGTAGCAGGAACAGGGTATGTAGGATTAAGTATAGCAACATTGTTGAGTCAAAATCATCATGTTACGGCTGTAGATATCGTGCCAGAAAAAGTTGATTTGATTAATCAAAGAAAATCACCAATACAAGATGAGTATATTGAAAAATATTTAAAAGAAAAAAATTTAAATTTAAAAGCAACATTGAATGCAGATGAAGCATATAAACAAGCAGACTTTGTTGTTATTGCAGCACCAACTAACTATGATAGTGCAACTCAGCATTTTGATACAAGTGCAGTGGAAGCAGTAATTAGTTTGGTTAAAAAAAATAATCCGGATGTAATTATGGTAATTAAATCTACGATTCCAGTAGGGTATACAGCAGAAATTAGAGAAAAAATGGATTGTGAAAATATCATTTTTAGTCCAGAATTTTTAAGAGAATCAAAGGCTTTATACGATAATTTGTATCCAAGTAGAATTATTGTAGGAACAGATTTAAATAACGAAAAATTAGTGAAAGCAGCACATGTATTTGCAGAGTTATTACAGGAAGGTGCAATAAAGGAAGATATTGATACTTTATTTATGGGATTTACAGAAGCGGAGGCGGTTAAGTTATTTGCCAATACATATCTAGCATTAAGGGTTAGTTACTTTAATGAATTAGATACTTATTGTGAAAGTAAGAATTTAGATACAAAGCAAATTATTAATGGGGTTTGCTTAGATCCTAGAATTGGAAATCATTATAATAATCCTTCATTTGGATATGGAGGCTACTGTTTGCCTAAGGATACAAAACAGCTTTTAGCTAATTATGCAGATGTACCACAGAATATGATGAGTGCAATTGTAGAAAGCAATAAGACAAGAAAAGATTTTATTGCAGATCAAGTATTAAAGATGGCGGGATACTATAATTATTCTGAAGCTAATAATTATTCTAGCCAGCAGGAAAAATTATGTATAATAGGAATTTTCCGTTTAACAATGAAAAGTAATTCTGACAACTTTAGACAAAGTAGTATTCAAGGGGTGATGAAGAGAGTAAAAGCAAAGGGTGCTACAATTATTATTTATGAACCAACGCTAGAAAATGGAAGTACTTTTTTTGGAAGCAAAGTTGTAAATGATTTAAATAAATTTAAAGAACAGTGTGATGCTATAATTGCTAACAGATACGATGATTGTTTAGATGATGTATCTGAAAAAGTGTATACAAGGGATATTTTTGGACGAGATTAAGAGGTGTTATATGAGGATATTGATTATTCGAAATTTTCCTAGCTATATGGATGTCGAAAATAATACATATAATATACAAGAAGTAGGGCTTGCCAAAGCGTTGGTAAGAAAAGGACATATTTGCGATATCATATTTTGGACAGATAAAGAAGAAAAAGATGTTGTATTATCGGTAGATAATAAATGGAGCGTGCATGTATTTTATAGAAAAGGAAAAACAAAATTAAAAAATACGATTTATACAAATTGTGAAGAATTATTTGAAAATTATGATATTTTGCAACCTTGTGAATACAATCAGATTCAGTCGTGGATTTTGGCTAAAAAATATCCGAAAAAGACTATAATTTATCATGGACCATATTATTCAGAGTTTAATAAACGATATAATGCAATGTGTAAAGTTTTCGATATGTTTTTTTTGAAATTGTACAAAAAAAATTCAACAAAATTTTTAGTAAAAAGTAAGTTAGCATATAAATTTCTAAAGTCCAAAGGAATAAATCAAGATAATATTTGTATTACAGGTGTTGGAATTGATTCACAAATGTTAACTAATAAAAATGAAGCATGTAAAGAATATTTGTATGAACAAATCAAAAAAGAATCAGATGAATTAAAAATATTATATATAGGCCGATTTGAGAATAGAAGAAATATACCTTTTATTTTAAAAACATTTAAAGAAATATGCAACAAAAATTCAAAGGCAAAATTATATATGATAGGAAGTGGGAATAAAGAATATATAAACAATATATGGGAATTAGCAAAAGAACTTGGAATATTTAACAAGATTGTTTGGCAAGAAAAAATGGAACAAAAATATATGTCAAAAATATATAAATATGCTGATTTCTTTATATTACCAACACGATATGAGATATTTGGTATGGTTTTATTAGAGGCAATGTTTTATGAAAATATAGTATTGACGACTGTAAATGGTGGATCAAGTACATTAATAAAAAATGGTGAAAATGGTATTGTAATTGATAACTTTGATAGTAATTATTGGGCTGAAAAAATGCTTAGTATTTACGATAAAAAAGAAAAAATGAATAGGATAAAGAAAAATGCCTCTGAAATGATAAAAACGTATTATACTTGGGATATTTTAGCAAGTGTTTTTGAAAGTCAATATAGAAAAAATTTATGATCAAGTAAATTTATGCAAAAGATAGTGATTATAAATGACAAAATGTAAGAGTAACAATAAAGGGAGCATAAAATGGCAATAGGTGTTTTGTTGATAATAGTTATTGGATTATTAATATTAGCTAATTTGATTTTTCCAAATAAATATATGTATTTTATATTATTATGTATGTTGCTAGTTATTCCATGTGAGAGCCAAGGAATATATAGTGGTGTGGCTTATAGTGCATCAGGATATATAAATATAAGTTGTATAGGTTATGGAACTATAGTATTATTTATTTTTTATATATTGAAAATGAAAAAATTTAATAAAAAAATTACTACAGGTTTGGTTGTATGTATAACAATTATTTTTGCAATTAGATTGTTAGTTGATGGACAAAATGTATTATCTAATAAGCTATTAGATAATTATATATTACCTATGGCATTAGCTCTATTAATAGTTTCAGATTTCAAAAAGGAATGGTTTCCAGAATTTTTAAAAATTATGTATAGAGTAATATTATTTGGTGCGGTTATAGCTTGTATTGAATATATAACAGGAAAAAGTATATTTTTCCATGAATATTATTTACAAACATGTGGATGGTATAATCAAATATACGCAGCAACACAATGGTTACCATTTAGATCAACATCATTATTTGGACATCCGTTGGTTGGAGGCGTATACTACTTGTTTGGAATTGTATATTTAGTAAACAATGAAAAAATTATAAAAAATAAAGTGTTAACAATTATACAATTTGTTATATTATTAGCAGCAATTTTAAGTACTAATACTAGATCTACTTTAATTGTATTAGGAATATATTTAGGATTAAAGTTATTATTGATGAAAAAAAGAGTTAGCAAGATATTATTGATTGGATTGGTTATTGCGATAATTATATATGTAAAATTCTTTTTTAATTTTGACAATTTATATGAACAGTTATTTGCAAGAGATGTTACAGGAAGTTCATATTTAGTTAGGGTCACAGCGTTATTAAATATAATTCATATACCATTTAAAACTATACTTTTGGGTAATGGATATAATTCAACACAAGATGTATTAAAAATGATAGGAATTAATGGAAATGTCGAAATAGCCTATTTGATTATATTATTTGAAAATGGAGTTATTGGCTTTATTGCATGGATTTCTTCTCTAATAATAATGTACAGAAGAAATATGTTAGATGAGATAGGAGATTTAAGAATTAAAAGTATAATTAACGGAATGATATTATGTGTATTACTATGTGGATTTATGTCTAATTTATTTGGAGATCCAGGTACACTAAATTACATTATATATATGTTGTTTGCATTTTCGTTTGTACTTAGACAAAACTAAAAGGTAAAAGTGTTATGGATATTTGTTATAAAATAAAAAAAATAGTACAACAGTGGAAATATAGAAAGTTGAAAAAAGGAGATAATTCTAGAATAAATATAGGGGTATATATTAATAGACCAGAAAATATGATGATTGGAAATAATTCATATATTAATGGCGGAAATTTTTCTATTGGAGATAAATCTAAGATTATTATAGGAAATGATTGCTTAATTTCATATAATGTTCATTTTAGAACTATGTCGCATAACTATAAAGATAAAAATATACCAATAAATAAACAAGGAGAATTCCAAAAAGATATTGTAATTAATGATGATGTTTGGGTAGGATATGGGGCTCAAATTATGCCTGGAATTACTTTGCATAAAGGTTGTGTAGTAGGGGCTGGAGCAGTTGTAACAAAAGATGTTCCAGAATATGCAGTAGTAGGTGGTGTTCCGGCTAAAATATTAAAATATAGAGAATATGTAGATAGGGAAGGATCAAAAAGATAGTGACAAGTTTAAAAAAAAATTTAGTATATAATATTATGTATCAAATATTGATTCTAATTGTGCCGTTTATTACAGCACCGTATGTCTCAAGAGTATTACAACCCAAAGGGATGGGAACATATTCTGTAACCACAGCAATAGCAAAATATTTTGTATTATTTGCATCTTTAGGAATGGCTAACTATGGAAATCGAACAATAGCAAAAGTTAGAGAGAGTAGAGAAAAACTGTCTGAAACTTTTTGGAGCTTATATTTTTTTGAATTAGTAGTATCATGCATTGTAATTGCATTTTATATTGTATATATTATTAAATTTGGATATACAAAATATGGAATAATTTCATTATGTCAGATACCATATGTTATTTCTGCAATGTTAGAGATAAGTTGGTTTTTTTATGGATTAGAACAATTTAAAGGAATGGTTGTTAGAAATGTAGTTATAAAATTAACAGCAACAATTTCAATATTCTGTTTTGTGAGAAGTTCAACAGACTTATGGATTTATGTATTGATTAATTCTTTAAGTATGATTTTAGGTCAAATGATTCTTTGGCCATTTGTAATGAAATATGTTGATTTTAAAAAAACAACGTTTTCTAAGATAATAGCACATTTAAAACCAAACTGTGTATTGTTTATAAGCGTTCTTGCGGTGAGCATATTTACATTATTGGATAAGATAATGGTAGAACATTTATCTAACACAATAGAAGTTGGATATTATGAAAATACGGAAAAAATAATTACATTATCTAATAGCATTGTTGGAGCTATCGGAGCTGTGATGTTACCAAGAATGGCAAATTTGTTTGAAAAAAAAGATACAAATAAAATAAATCAATATATGGAGACGAGTTTTAAATATATTATGATTATTTCCACAGCTTTAACGTGTGGAATTATTGGTATAAGTAAACAGTTTTCAATTATTTATTTTGGAAGCGCATATGGAAAATGTGGTACTTTATTAGCGGTATATTCAATTGGAATAATGATATATGCGTGGTCAAATATTATTAGGACGCAATACATTATACCCAATAATCAGGATAATATTTTTGTGATAGCAACGACAGGTGCGGCGGTTACAAATATAATTTTAAATTCAATATTAATTCCAAAATTTGGTGCATTAGGAGCTGTTGTTGGAACTATAGGAGCACAGATAACAGAAGCATTATACCAGAGTGTAAAAGTATCCAATAAACTACCAATTTGGAAGTGGTTAAGATCGATTTTACCATATTGTATAATTGGATGTGTTATGTTATTTGTTTGTAAGATGATTGGAAAAATATTTGGAATAACAATTGGTACATTATGTTTACAGATAATTGCTGGTGGATGTATTTATAGTGTATTGTCAGTAGTAATATTAATTTTATGTAAGGATAAAATTATAATTGATGGAATAAATAAAATAAAAAATAAATTATCTTTATTTTGTTAGGAAGGAAAATAAATGTTAAATATTTTATATAAGGTTGTAACACCATGGGCAAAATCTAATAGGATTCAACTAATAATAAATAGAACAATGGGACGTATTGCAAATTATATATATCCTATATACTGTAATTGTTATCAAATAGAAAAAAATAGAATAGATGCAGAAAAATTATGTAAAAATAGAGTAATTATATCATTAACGTCATTTCCAAAACGAATCGACAAAGTTTATTTATGCATAAATAGTTTATTACGGCAATCGATAAGTGCAAACAAAATCATACTATGGTTAGCAAAATCTCAATTTCCTGATGGAAAAGGTATTCCAGAAAAATTATTAAAACTAAAAAGTAATAAGTTTGAAATTCGATTTTGTGAAGATTTAAAGTCCTATAAGAAGGTTTTTTATACAGCTCAAGACTATCAAAAGGATATAATAATTACTGTTGATGATGATACTTTATACCCAGAAGATTGGCTTGAAAATTTGATTAAAACATATAAAAAATATCCTGATAAAGTGATTTGCTACAGAGCTCACAGAATAGTTATTAAAAATAACGAAATTGATAGTTATGCGAATTGGATTGGATTATCACCTGACGAAAAAGGACCAGATCGGTTGTTGGTACCAATTGGAGTTGGAGGAGTTTTATATCCACCGGGATATTTTGATAAAGTTGTATTTGATTATGATTTAATTAAAGAATTATGTCCAACGGCTGATGATTTGTGGTTAAAAATTATAGGGTTACAAAATGGAATTGATGCTGTAAAGGTATTTCCAAATTCTAAAGAGTGGTTTACAATTCGTTCATCTCAAAAAAAATCACTAATGAAAGTAAATGTTGGCAAAAATTTAAATGATGTTTCAATAAAAAATTTAGTAGAATATTATAAAATTAAAATATGATATTTGAATAGAACTTATTTAATATAGCTAAGAGAATACGGAGGAATAAAAATTATATGAAATCAATAGCATTTATAGTACCTTGGAGTGGAAAATTGCCAGAGTATTTTCCTTTATGGTTGAATACATGTAAGTGGAATCCCACAATAGATTTTTTATTATTTACAGATGATACAAAAGAATTTGAATTTCCAGATAATGTCAAGGTTTACTATAAGAGCTTCAAAGAAATGGTAGATTTAGTACAAAAACATTTTGATTTTAAAATTTCATTGAATAAACCGTATAAATTTTGTGATTTTAGGCCAGCATTTGGTGAAATATTTGAAGAATATTTAAAAGGATATGATTTTTGGGGACATTGTGATTTAGATATGTTTTGGGGGGATATAAGAAAATTTTTGACAAACGATATCTTATGTTCGTATAAAAAGATTTTTTCAAGAGGACATTGCAATTTATATAAAAATACTAAAGAAATAAATTCGTGGTATAAAAATTTACCTAACAATGGATGTCAAGAATATAAAACAGTATTCCAAACAGACAAGCCCTGCTGTTTCGATGAATGGGCAGGACATTGTGGGGGTGGAATATCACAAATTATAAAGTCAAATAATATAAGAATATTTGATGAGGTATATTCAGCTGATTTGAATGTAATGAAAGGATATTTTAAAATAAATAGAAGAGAAGATTTAAAAAGCAAAAGAATATATTTTGTTTTTGATAATGGAAAATTGAAAGTTATTAATAATAATATAGAAGAAGAAATAATGTGTGTGCATTTTCAAAAAAGAAAATTGAAAATTAATATGTTGATAGATAAAAATAAATTTTATTTTATATCACCTAATTGTGTTGTGAATTCAAATAAAAATGGAAGCAGAAATAGAATGGAAGAAAAAATTTATGAATACAATATGTTAAATAAAAAAGTAAAAAATAAAATAAAGGATATTGTTAAAATAAGAAAGGAATAATTACAAAGATTATGCTTGAAAAGTTTTTTGCGGATTATTATGCAATGTATGGGGAAAAGTGGTCAAAAAAAAGTATAATACTATTATTAAAAAATAGAGAACTTAGATATATATTTTATGGTAGAATATCAATAGAATCTAAATTTATATTGATAAAAAATTTTTTCAGAATGTTAAGGCATCATATGGCTAATAAATTAAACACGGAGATTTCATTTGAAAATATAGGAGAAGGTTTTGAATTAGCACATGGGTATTCTATTACAATAACTGCAAAAGCAGTTATTGGAAAGAATGTTAGTATACGTAAGGGTGTTACAATTGGTGTTGAAGCTAGAGGAAATCGTAAAGGGGCTCCAATAATAGGAAATAAAGTTTGGATAGGACCGTCAGCATCAATTGTAGGAAATATAAAAATAGGAGATGATGTTTTAGTAGCACCGAATACATATATAAATAAAGATGTGCCAGCGCATAGTATAGTATTTGGAAATCCGTGTAAAATTGTTAGAAAGAATAAAGGAATGGCAACGGAGGATTATATAAAATTTTATGTAGAGAATTTAGAAAAAAGATCCCATTAAGATTCCGTAGATAATGGATGAGAGTTAAGGGTCCCGGAGTTAAGGGTCCCGGAGACATTAAGAAATCAGTTTACAAAGTAAATAGTTATATTGAATAAAAATACGAAAACATTTGAAAAATAGGTTCACTTTTTGTAAAAAAGGGACTTTTATATTGTGAAGGGGAGAAAATGCGAATGAATACAACATTAATTATTATGGCAGCTGGAATTGGTTCCAGATTTGGAGAAGGAATCAAACAGTTAGCCCAGATGGGACCAAACGGAGAGATCATTATGGATTATTCTATTCATGATGCAAAAGAAGCAGGATTTAATAAAGTAGTCTTTATTATTCGCAAAGACATTTTCAAGGAGTTCGAAGTGATCATTGGAAACAGGATCAAAGAACAGATCGATGTTGAATATGTATTTCAGGAGCTTGATGATCTGCCAGAAGGTTTTGAAGTGCCAGAAGGAAGAACAAAACCATGGGGAACAGGACAGGCAGTGTTATGCTGCAAGGATGTAGTGAAGGAACCATTTGTGATCATCAATGCAGACGATTATTATGGAAAAGAAGTATTTGTGAAACTGCATGATTTCTTAGTATCCGGAGAAGACCTTGGAAGAGAATTTACCATGGGAATGGGCGGATTCATTTTAAAGAACACATTAAGTGACAATGGAACAGTGACCAGAGGAGTCAGTGTTGTAGATGAGAATTGTTTATTAAGCCAGGTACATGAGACAACAGGAATCGAAATGGGAGAAGACGGACAGATCAAATGCGACAGTGAAGAAGTACAGAAATGGATCAGTCCAGAAGATAAAGTATCCATGAACATGTGGGCAGGATATCCAGAATTTTTGGATTTCTTAGCAGAGGATTTCAAAGATTTCCTTGCGAATGTGGGAGAAGGAGATTTAAAGAGCGAATATCTGTTACCGAATATCGTGGACAAGCTTTTGAAAGAAGAAAGAGCGAACGTGAAGGTGTTGGAAACACAGGATCGTTGGTTTGGAGTTACATATAAGGAAGATAAAGAGACTGTGCAGGAAGCTTTTAGAGAGTTGATTGCTGATGGAGTTTATGCGGAGACGCTTTGGGAGTAGATGAATAGGTGGTAGCCAATAAGATGTGGTTTTTGTTAGGATCATGTTTTATTGGCTATATTTATATATGGATTTTGTATAGAATAAAATCCATATCTGTGTTAATATGGAGGTGTAAATTAGTAGAAAGGGGTAAGAAAATAATGTCAGGAAAAATTAAGTATGCAAGGTTAAGAATAGATGGCGAAGAAGACCAAATCATTTGTTGTGAAGATTTAGAAAAAGATGAATATGAAAGAAAATATAAAGGTAAATTGAACTGTATAAAGGGATGCAATGCGAGAATAAAATTTACCGAACGTAAAAATAATATTAAATTCTTTAGTACATGGAATAAAGAGGGACATTTACATGAAGAATGGTGTCCATATCATGTAGATTATAAGGGGAAGATAGGTCGTGAAAGATTAAAAGCATATTATGAAAGTGTTCAGCTAGATGATGATATTATTTTAGAAAGACTAAAAAGTAAAGCACGAAATTTGAATAGAGAATATTCTTACAATGATATTACTCATCCAGAAAATGGAACAAGAGAAGTGGAGATGATTGGAGAGGGCAATGTAAGGGTATATGAAGAAGATGGAAGTGCTGATAGTAGTGATGAAAATAAATATTTACCAAGAATTCGATATGAAGAAGCTCAATATATAAGTGTAGATGATATAGGATGTAGAAAAGGAGTAATAGGAGATATAGATAACGTACAGTTAAATGAAGATTCTTATGGAAGAAAATTTGCATATTTTAATTTGATAACAGAATATGTGAGAGTAAATATAGCATTTCCGGAAGCGTTTTATTCTAATGAGTATTTGGACGATGTAGATAAATTTGAAGAATATATAATAAAGATTAAGAATAAGGTTGAAGAGTCTGAACATAATATACCAGTTATTGCATATGGGGAGATTACAAAGAAAAAGAAGGATAAAAATGGTGTAAATGTTTCTGTTATATCACCGAAAAGAATTTTGGTGGATGGAAAAACATTTGATCAAATTATGTATGAGGATTTATAATAGAAAAATCTTCATACATAGATATTCTGAAAATTCTATTATTTGAATGGTAATTTTAAATTATTTAAAAGTGACGGAGAGATTATGGATAATATTTTTACAATTGGTTTTACAAAGAAAACGGCACAAATATTTTTCGAATTATTAAAAAAAAATAAAGTTGATGTGATAATAGACATTAGATTAAATAATACATCACAGTTAGCTGGATTTTCTAAATATCCTGATATAAAATATTTTTTGAAGGAATTGTGTAAAATAGATTATATTAGTGATGTTAAGTTTGCTCCAACACAGCAAATTCTTAAAGATTATAAAGCAAAAAAAATATCATGGGATCAATATGTTATTCAATTTAGTGAATTAATGCAGTCTAGAAAAATTAAAGAACATATCGAAAAAGAATATGGAAATTGTGTATATAATAATATTTGTTTGTTATGTAGTGAAGAAAAAGCAGATAATTGTCATAGGTCATTGGTTGCTAAGTATTTTTGTGATACATTGGAAGGAAATATAATCAATTTATAAAAGAAAAGAGGAACTAGGGATGGAAAAAAGGATAATTATTTTAACAAAGTCAAGAAAACATTCAGGATATTGTATTGCGGGAATTGATTGTGATACCGGTGAATGGATAAGATTAGTTTCGAGTAATGTAGAAACAGAGCGAGCAGTACCATTAGAACAACTGCAGTATTCCAGTGGAGAATATTTGGAAGTATATGATGTAATAAGTTGTAAATTAGAAGAACAATCAGCAACAATAGTTCAGCCAGAAAATTATATATATGATGAGTCTGTATCATGGGAAAAAGTAGGAGAAAGTAATCTTGAAGAGGTAATAAATATACACGGAGGATATGATTTTCCGAATTATGTTTTTGAAAATGGCGATACTAAATTAGAAAGTAATTGGATATTTAAGGGAAATCCATCTTTGTATTTGTTGAAAGTTCAAGATGCTGCTGTTTGGGTAAAAACATTTGATAAGAAAACAGTTTCTTTGAATTTTACATATAATGGGATCCAATATAAATATATGAAAATATCTCAAATAGATATAGTTAATCATTATAAAGACTTTGATGATGGGTTATATCCCTTAGGAACAGTGGCTATTGTAGTTAGCCTTACTGATAAATATTATTATAATGGAAAATATTACAAACTCGTAGCACAAATATTGTAGTAATAGTTTAAGGAGTGATTAATTATGAAAAAAACATTATTTTCAATAGGACATTCTCAGCATAAAATAGATTATTTTATAAGTTTGTTAAAAAATCACCATATAAATTATATATTAGATGTAAGAAGTGTACCGTATTCACAATATGCAACGGATTATAATAGAGAAAATATAAAAAAGATTTTAAAGAACAATGATATAGGGTATGCATTTATGGGAAATTTTTTTGGAGCAAGACCTAAAGATGTGTCTTTGTATTTACCAAATGGTTATTTAAATTTTGAAAAGGTTGCCAATAGTACGAAATTTAAAAGAGGATTTGATAATGTTGAAAAAGGAGTTAAACAGGGATATAGGATAGCCTTTATGTGTACGGAAAAAGATCCAATAGAATGTCATAGGGCGATTCTTGTTTCTTACGCATTTTATAAAGCAGGATATTCTATTGAGCATATTATGCCTGATAACACAATTCAAACGCAACAAGATATTAATAAAAGATTATTGAATATATATTATCCAGATAGGAATCAAATTAGCTTATTTGAATCAGAAAATATGTCAGAAAAACAATATTTAGTACAAGCATATAAAAAACAGAATGAAAAAATAGGGTATCGTCCAGAAGGAATAATTGTAAACAAAATAACATCAGGTACGAGATATGCATAGTAAGCTCTGCATCTTAAAGTGAATTATAATATCTTAAGTCCCATGGATATTAAGAAATCAGTCTACAAAATAAATTGCAACATTAAACACAATTATTAAAAATATTCCAAACAAAATACGCATTTAACGTATAAAATAAAATTAATTAAAAAGTCATATCAGAAAGGGGTATGGCTTTTTTGTTGTAGAAAATATATGGACATGATAAAATATAAAAAGAAAAAATATAAGAAAGAGTATTAGCTAATAGATGATTAAAAAAGGATAGATAGGAAAGTATAATGAGTGAGGTGATGAAAGTGTATTTAGAACAAATTCGATTGAAAAATTATAAAGGAATTGAAGAAATTTCTATTGATTTGAAACCAGGAATTAATTTATTGATTGGCGATAATGGAGCAGGAAAAACTTCAGTTTTAGAAGGAATTGCTGTTGCATTAAGTGGGATGTTTGTTAGTGTGCCTGGAGTTAGTACAAAAAATATCGTGAAAGATGATGTTCGAGTGATTATAAATCCAAGAGGCGATTCATCAACTTCTATTGAATATTGTGGTCCAATTGAAGCCGGATGTACATTGAAGAATGGAGAAGATAAATATTCATGGAGTAGAATAAGAGAAGATTTATCTTCATCACATACTAAAATTGATAATAGAGAAGTGTGTAATTGGATGAAAAAGCAAACGAATTTAGAAGATACAATTCTGCCTTTAATCAGTTTTCAAAGTGCTGCGAGAGTATGGAAAGTTAGAAGAGGTGATTTTGGGACACAATTAAAGAAAAAATTAGATGATAGAAGATGCGGATATATAGGGTGTTTGGATTCGTCTATGGATGTAAAATCAATTCAACAGTGGTGCTTGAAACAAGAAGTAACGATGTTAAATAAAGGAACAAAAATTCATGAATATGAAATGTTTAAGAAAATTATTGCATTATTTATGAAAACTATTAATGAATTAGATGAAGTACCTAAGATTTATTATTCGCCACAGTTTACTGAACTTGTATATAAAGACGATCATACAGAAATGGCAATATCAAAGTTGAGTGCAGGATATCAATCATTACTTTGGATGATTATGGATTTGGCCTATAGAGTATGCTTACTAAATCCGGAATTAGACAATTTGGAACAAATTACCGGAATTGTTATGATTGATGAGATTGATATGCATTTACATCCTAAATGGCAGTGGAATATTATTAATGCATTAAGTTCTGTGTTTAAGAATGTACAGTTTATTATAGCTACTCATTCACCAATTGTAATATCTTCTTCGAAAGAACCAAATATTATTTTATTAGAAGAAAATAAAGAACCAACTTATTTACCAGATTGTTATGGTTATTCAGTAGAAGATATACTTCGTTATAGGCAAGAGAGTGTACCTAGACCTAAAATGATCAATACATTAATCAATGAAATTGCAAAAGCATTGGATGTAGATGATATTCAAAAGGCTGATCAGAAATTAGAAAGATTAAAGTCAATTTTAGGAGAAGAGAATTCAGAATATAAGAATATGTTACAGTCTATCGAAGATGCAAAACTTATTATGGAGTACTAAGAATGATATATATAGAAAAAGAGGAGTTACCAGATAGTGTAAAAGAAAAAATTATAGAACTTAGTAAAAGTGAGGAATGGGGAAACATTGATGAAAAAGACACAGAAAAAATAAGAAGTTTTTTTGATAATTATTTTCCTAAAACAGAAGTAAAAAAGGTCTTGGTGCGTGAACAAAAGGGGTTATGTGCATATTGTATGCATAGAATACATGCAGATTCCCATTGTAAGATTGAACATTTAGTACCATTAAGTAAGAATAAAGACAAAGCACTTAATTATCATAATTTACTTGGAGTATGTGATGGTGGCGAAAAAAGCGAAAAAAAGTATGGTCGTATTTTATGTTGTGATTCACATAAAAAGGAAACGGAAATAACAATTACGCCTTATAATTCAGAGCAAATGAAGAAGATTATATATGATTCAAATGGTATCATTAGTACAAATCCAAGAGATGAAATAATGGAGAAAGATATAAACGAGACACTTCTGCTAAATGGTATTCGGAAAGAAGATGGGACAATAAGAGATACATCAACAGAAATTGTAAAAGGTAGAAAAGATGCATATGATCGAGCTCGAAAGATGATGGAAACATTAGGTAGAAAGAATAAGTGCACATCAGCAGTTTTAAAAAAGATCATTGTAGAAACTAAGAGTAAACAACCATTAGAGGAATATGTAGGGGTGAAATTATACTATTTTCAAAGAAAGTATGAATCTTTAATTAGACAAGGAAAGTAAGTTAATAATACATAATGATCTCTTGGAATCTTGTGGATACTTAAGTTCCCAGGGATATTAAGAATTCAGTCTACAAAATAAATCGCAACATTAACACAATTATTAAAAATATTCCAAACAAAATACGCATTTAACATACAGAACAGGAGAAGACACAAGAATGAAGACTATCATAGGAAAAATCACAATAGACATTCTAACATCGATCTATCAGCCGTTTTGGTTTGCAATTTTGTTATCAATAATGACAATGTTCTTTTATTTGTATGTAAAATGTCCAGAAGGAGCAGGCAAGGGATGGAAAGCAGCTATCCGGACATGGATCGTTCATTTTAAAAGAGACAGAGAATTTCGTAAAAAATATATATTGTTTTTCTATATTACCATGGTATTATTTAAGACATTGATCAACCGAGATATGTGGATGAATCCATTATGTGATGTGTGGGGAGTATGGGGAATATACAGATATAATACAGTGACAGGCCAGCGCATTTTAACATCAGAGTGTATAGAAAATTTTTTCTTGCTTATGCCGTATATAGTATTAATGTTTTGGAATTTTGAAGAAAAAATATTTGGTAAGAAAGTGTATATAGGGAAAATCATATTAAAAAGTATTCAAATAGCGTTTCTGTCATCTCTGACAATTGAGCTGTTGCAGTTGTTTTTAAGATTAGGAACATTTCAAATATCAGATTTATTTTTTAATACAATTGGAGGATTAGTAGGAGGAATTATTTATTTTCTAGTGAATGCCGCAGCAGAACGGATTAGACGAATCAGAAATTAAATACGACCAAACACAAACAGCCCCATTCAGAAATTGGTACTACAAATTGCACAAAAACAATAACAAAGACATATTTATTACTGAAAATTTTGCTAACACCAGAGGGAAAATGCAAATGAAATGTTGTAATTTCCTAGAAAATAATGCTACATATTGATTCTCCGAAATTAATTTGATAAAATATAAAGCATAAATACAGGATACATAATACAACATAATATAAAGAGGAGAATAACAATGCATTTATTAGGAACGATTGCAATGATCTTAGTGTTAAGCTTAATGATCGCAGGGCTTTTAAAATTAAATTACAAAGATTTATGGGTATCAGAAGATAAGACATCTAGAGAGCCAGAGGCAAGAAGATTAAGAAGTTGTTAAGTATAAGATCAATAAGATAAAAGAGCAGGTACGAAACAGAGTACCTGCTCTTTTTGGCCTTACAATAAGAAAGAACTGCTGATTCCGCCATCTACAACAAGGTCGATTCCACTAATGAATCGTGCGGCATCAGAGCAAAGGAAAGCAGCTGCCATTCCAAGGTCTTTTTCTTTTGCGAAACCACGAAGAGGTGTGCGATTTTGGATTTCTTCTAATCGTTCTGGTGTTTTTAAGTTTGTTTTTGCGAGCATATCTGTGTATACGAATCCAGGATTTAAGCTGTTGACACGGATGCCATATGGACCAAGATCGCGGGAAAGGCTTCTTGTAAGACCTTTGACGCCGCTTTTACATAAAGTATAGGCCTGAATATCATGCATTCCGAGGATTGAAGCAAGGGAAGAGATAAAGAGAATGCAGCCGAATTTTCGTTTCTTCATATTCGCAGCAACAGCCTGTGAGAATAAAAATGGTGCTTTAGCCTGAGTGGCGATGATGGTATCTAATTCTTCTTCGGTAAAGTCAAAATAATCTTTTTTGTTATTGATTCCAGCATTGTTAACCAAAATGTCGATAGGTGTAGTTTCTTCGATTTTGGAAATGAGTTCGTCATAGTGTGCGGTATCTGTGACGTCAAATACGTAATAAGAGCAACGTTCCCCGAGTTTTTTGGCGGCTTCTTTTAATTTTTCTTCTCGACGTCCAAGAATAATAACGTTAGCATCCGCATCCAGAAGTTCACTTGCAATGGCGAACCCGATCCCGGTAGCTCCTCCAGTGACGATGGCAGTTTTCCCTTTTAAGGAGATTTCTTTTTTCATAATGCTTTCCTTTCGTGAAAATGTTAAAAAACAACAAAAAATATTTAAAATAAAGAAAAAATCTTTATAACAAAGATTATAATACAAATAACAAAAATGTCCATATGAAAATACAATAAAATAAGAAAGTATTTAAGGAAAGGATAGCCAGAAGATATTGACATTATAGAGAATAATATTTATAATGAAAAGTATATGTGAGGACAAATATATGGAATGTTTTACACAGGATATAACAAGTATACAGGTAACAAAACAGGTCAGATGACTGAAGGGGAGATTTATGGATACTACATTAATAATTATGGCAGCCGGAATCGGATCAAGATACGGTGCAGGAATCAAACAGCTTGCGAAGATGGGACCGAATGGTGAGATCATTATGGATTATTCAATTCGTGATGCGAAAGAAGCTGGATTTAATAAGGTTGTATTTATTATCCGTAAGGACATCTTTGAAGAATTTGAAGAGATAATCGGCAGCCGAATTAAAGATCAGATTGATGTAGAATATGTATTTCAGGAATTAGATGACCTTCCAGAAGGATTTGAAGTACCAGAAGGACGTACAAAGCCTTGGGGAACAGGACAGGCTGTTCTTTGCTGCAAGGATGTCGTCAAGGAACCATTTGTGATCATCAACGCAGATGATTACTATGGAAAGGAAGCTTTTGTGAAGCTTCATGATTTCTTAGTATCTGGAGAAGATCTTGGAAGAGAATTCACAATGGGAATGGCAGGATTTATCCTGAAGAATACATTAAGTGACAATGGAACTGTCACACGAGGAGTTAGTGTTGTAGATGAGAATGGATTATTAAGCCAGGTTCATGAGACAACAGGAATTATGATGGGGGAAGATGGTAAGATCAAGTGTGATCTTCCAGATGTTCAGGAATGGATCAGTCCAGAGGATAAGGTTTCTATGAATATGTGGGCTGCATATCCAGAATTTTTAGAGTTCCTTGCAGAAGACTTCAAGACTTTCTTAAGTGAAGTAGAAGAAGGAGATCTGAAGAAAGAATATTTATTACCAAACATCGTAGATAAATTATTGAGAGAAGGACGTGCAAACGTCAAAGTATTAGAGACACAGGATCGATGGTTCGGTGTAACTTATCAGGAAGATAAGGAAGCTGTACAGAAAGCATTTGCCGGATTGATCAAAGAAGGTGTCTACCCAGCAAATTTATGGGGCTAAGATATATGGCATAATTTAGGGGCAGTCAGTGTTGAACTGGCTGCCTGTTTTATTTCAGAGGAAGTTTTGGTGAGGTCCTCTTTGGAATAGAATAAGGAGGATCAAAATGAAATATAGCAAAACAATTGCGGGAATTACGATAGAGATCTGTGAAAAAGCAATAGGAGAAGATCTTATTTTAACTCTAAGCGGTGGTGAGAAACCGCATATTGGCTGTGTTGTTCAGGCAGTTCCACGCCCTTCGTTGAGTGGTGACGGAACGATCAGTGTCACTTCATCTGTGATCAACCTGACAGGTCACAAAGACGAATTTCTATGCCGCAGACTGGCTGAGAATCGATGCAGGGAAACAGGAAAAGTAGTGGTATGTACAGGCGGGGTGCACATGGATCATATAACGGGAGAACAGATCGAAGAATTATTAAAGAATATCGATCGTATGATGACAGAATAAGATCATAGAAGATGATCAGAAAGCAGGTGATTTTTTGAAATTTATTCATATTGCGGATGTTCATTGGGGAGCCAGACCAGAGAGAGAGCAGACATTTGGAAGGATCAGAGAACAAGAGATCAAAGAGACATTTCAAAGAGTCATTGATCATGCGAATAAGCAACAGGTAGATCTGTTATTGATCGCAGGGGATCTGTTTGATCAGCCGCCAACGCAGCAGAAGCTGAGAGAAGTAGATTATCTGTTGTCCAGATTGAATCATACAAGAACGGTTTTGATCGCAGGAAATCACGATCATCTGGAACCGCATGATGTATTTTCCCAGTATAAATGGAATTCGGAAGTTTATCTTCTGGATGGAAAACAAAGAGATCATATTTCTTTTGAAGATCTTGAAACAACCATTTATGGCTTTAGTTATTGGAAGAATCAGATTACAAAACCATTGTATGATCGCATGAAACCAGATGAGAGCGAAAGCAGTGATTTTTCAATCCTGCTGGCACATGGAGGGGATGAAAGTCATATCCCGATTCAGAGAGAAGCGTTAAAATGGTCTGGATTCGACTATATCGCTCTTGGACATATCCATAAACCAGAGATCATTTTCGAAGATCTGATGGCATATGCAGGATCGCTGGAACCATTGAATCACACAGAGACGGGATATCATGGGATGATCGAAGGGGAGATCAGCGAAGAAAAGAAACAAATAACCTTCGCTCCCTTTGCAAAGAGAATGTATACACAAGTGGAAGTCATGATATCTGATGAGATGTCGGCGTTAGAAATCGTAGATCGTGTAGAAACGGAACTTTCATATCGTGGAAGAGAGAATATATATGAGATTGTACTGACAGGAAGTATTGATCCACAGATCCATCTGGACTTTTATGAGATCACGAGCCAGTATATGGTCACAGATATCATTTATGAAACGAGGGATCAATGGGAATACGAACAGCTATCAGAGGAAGATGATTTTATTATCCAGAAGGTTGCAGATATTTTAAAAGATGAACCAGAGGCTTTGCGTTATGCGATGGAAGCTTTAACATATGCCAGGGAGAAGTAAAAGATGAAGATTGAGGAGATCAATATTGATGGATTTGGAAAATTTCATAAATATCATTGCCAGACATCTGGGAAGTTAGAAGTTTTCTATGGCAAGAATGAATCTGGCAAGACAACACTTCGTAAGTTTATGATCGCAATGCTGTTTGGGCTGGAGAAATCAAGAGGACTTGCTGCAAGATATGATGATTTCACCAGATATCAGCCAGTAAATGGCGGCATTTACGGTGGCTCCATGGTCTTTGAAAAGGACGGGATCAGATATAAGATCATGCGAAACTTCGGTCAAGGGCAGACAGAGTATCGCATATTTGATGCAGATACGATGGAGGAACTTAAGGGGAAGGAATACTTATTCGAATCCGATCAACAGGCATTTGAGAATACGGTTTCGATGACACAGGCAGAGATTCGTACAGGCAGAGAGATGAAGGAAGTTTTGCAAAATTCCATGGCGAATCTGCGAAGCAGCAAGGATGCCGCGATCGACCTTCGAAAAGCGATCGATCATTTGAAAGCCAGACGAAGACAAATGCGAAAAGATCCTGTGTTTGCACAGATTGACAATTTGCGAAGACAGCAGGGGTCATGGCAGTATGATGCACAAGCGTTGAATGAATATGAACAGGAAGAGAGAGAGATTCGGAAACGTTTAAGACAAAAGAGAAAGTTGACGCTGCTTCAGAAGATTTTGCTGTGGTTTCGAAAGTTATTTGGCGGGGAAGATGAAGAACGAATTCGCAAAATAGAATTAAGGCATCGCTTAGAGATCATAGAGATCGAGAAAGCACAGCTTATGCAGCAAAAGGAAGAGTCAGATAAGAAAAAGCAGGAATACGAGATTTTGCTGGGGCAGAAAAGGAAGAAAGAACTTGAGATTCACGAGATAGAACTTGCAATGAAAGCGATCGAGGAAGCTGCAAGCCAGGTACAAAAGACTTTTGGACAGGAACTAAATGAGAAGATCTCAGAGATTTTTTGTGATATGACGAATGGAAAATATACGCAGGCAGTCATGGATGAGAATCTTTCGATGATGGTTTATGATGGATTTGATCATGTCGATATGAAGTATTTAAGCAATGCTACGGTAGAACAATTATACTTCGCACTGCGCCTTGCATCGGCCGATCTTTTATATGAAAATGATGCATTTCCGTTGTTTTTAGATGATGTGTTCGGTAATTATGATGACGAAAGACTGGCACAGACGATGCAGTATTTAAGTCACCATACAGATCGTCAGATCTTTTTATTTACGGGCAGGAAAGAAATACTTCGTTTATTGGATGAGAAAGAAATTTTATATCATCTTATTTCTTTATAGCTTTTTCTGTGCTAAGATAATGAGATATAAAGTAACAAAGGAGATCAAAATATATGGCAAAGAAGATGACCATGGCAGACATCGCGAATTTATCAGGAGTTGGAAAAAGCACAGTATCCCGCTATTTTAACGGGGGATATGTAAAGGATGAGACGAGAGCGAAGATTCAGAAGGTCATTGAAGAATACAACTATACACCGAATGCATTTGCAAGATTGAATGCGAAACAAAGCAACGTGATCGGTGTAGTTGTGCCGACATTAAATTCTAAGATCACAAGCCGTGTGATCACAAGTATCGATCGGTATTTAAGAGAAAAGGGGTATACAACCCTTATTCAGAACTCAGACCACGATATTGATCAGGAATTACAGAATATCCAGCGCCTGATTCAGTTAAATGTGGATGGAATCTTGATCAGTTCCATAGCGATCACAAAGGACCACAAAGAGCTGTTAAAGAAAGCGGGAATTCCAGTGGTTGTTTTAACACAGGATTATGAAGATGGAATTTCCATTATTTATGATGATTATCATGCAGGGAAAACGATCGGAGAGTATATCGGGAAGAAAGGACATCAAAAGGTTGGATATATTGGTGTTTATGAGACAGACCAGGCAGTTGGGATCGAGCGTAGAAATGGTGTGTTAGATGGATTGAAAGAATATGGAATCACACCGGTGACAGGGAAGAGTGATTATAGTTTTATTGGTGGACAGACGGTTACAAGAGAATTACTTGAGAGGGAATCAGATTTAGATGCGATCATTTGTGCAACAGATCGGCTTGCGTTTGGTGCATATAAGATTTTACACGAACATAAGAAGAGGATTCCAGAAGAAGTGTCTGTGGCAGCGTTTGGAGGATATGATGAAAGTACCCTCCTGACGCCAGAGCTTACAACGCTAAAGTTTGATTCCTATGGAATGGGATACCTTGGAGCGGAAACGATCCTTAAGATGATCACAGGAGAACCAGTATCCAAGAAACAGATTGTGGGATATGAATTTATTGAAGGCGGAAGTGTCAGATCATAAATTCTTCATACGTGCTTATAATATCGCCCTCCTTCCGTATTACTCGGAACGGAGGGCTTTGCCGTTTACCTGTTGCTTTGTTAAGTCGTCTCACATAAAACACAAATAAAAAAATATGGTATCGATTCCATAAATACTATTGACAAATAGAAGAGAAAGTTATAAGATACAGATATGGAACCGATACCATAATAAGTTTCACAATAAAAAAGGAGAGAAGATATGGATTACGCAAAAATCGCCAGCCAGGTCATCGAGCATGTTGGTGGCAAACAAAACATTAAGTCAGTTCAGCATTGTGCAACAAGACTTCGTTTACAATTAAAAGACAACGATCTTCGCAATGAAGATGCAGTCAGCGACATTGAAGGAGTTAAGGGAGTGTTCTTAACACAGTCACAGTTCCAGATCATTTTCGGATCAGGACTTGTAAACTTAGTGTGCGACGAAGTACAGAAGCAGTTAGGAATCTCAGTCGATGCACCTGCAGATGCTGAGAAAGAAGAGAAGAAAGGAAATGCTCTTCAGAGATTAGTAAAGTTATTAAGTGATATTTTCGTACCGATCATTCCAGCCATCGTAGCAGGTGGTCTGTTAATGGGAGTGAACAATATCCTGACAGCAGCGATGTTTAGTGGCAAGTCCGTCATTGATTTGTACCCACAGTTTAAGGGTCTGGCAACAGCAATCAACATGTTTGCAAGTGCTCCATTTGCATTTTTGCCAGTATTGATCGGATTCAGCGCAACGAAGAAGTTTGGCGGGAATCCATATCTTGGAGCAGCCATGGGTATGATCATGGTTCATCCAGATCTGTTAAGTGCATACAGCATCGGTATCGCCAAAGCACCAGTATGGGATATCTTTGGATTTAAGATCCAGGCGATCGGATATCAGGGAACTGTACTTCCAGTATTAGCAGTTGCATTTATTTTGGCAACGATCGAGAAGAAGTTACATAAAGTAACACCAACATGGTTAGATAACCTGACAACACCATTGATCTCTATCATGGTAACATCATTTTTAACATTCATCTTCGTAGGACCAGTGTTAAGAGAAGCAGGTAACTTATTAGCAGATGGGATCACATGGGTATATAACACACTTGGATTTGTCGGTGGCGGATTATTCGGACTTGCATATGCACCGATCTGTCTAACAGGAATGCATCACAGCTTTATCGCGATCGAGACACAGCTGATCGCAGCCAAAGCAACAACAGGTGGAAGTTTTATCTTCACAACAGCAAGTATGAACAACGTAGCACAGGGAGCAGCCGTATTAGCAGTTTTATTCTTAACAAAGAATGAGAAGATGAAATCAATCTGTTCTGCATCAGGTGTTTCTGCATTACTTGGAATCACAGAACCAGCAATGTTCGGTGTAACACTGAAATTAAAATATCCATTCTACGCTGCCATCATCGGTTCAGCCGTAGGTAATGCATACTGTGCAGCAACAGGAGTTTTGGCACAGGCATTAGGAGCAGCAGGACTTCCGGGATTCCTGTCCATGCTTCCAAAAGATTACTTAAACTTCGCGATCGGATTGCTCTTATCCATGGGAGTATCCGCAGTTTTAACTGCAGTCTTCTGGAAGAAGTTTAACATCGAAGGAGAAGATCACAAAGCAGAGACTCCGGTCAAAGAAGAAAAAGCAGAAGAAGTAAAAGAAATCGAAGTACAGGAACCAGCAGATACAACAGAAGAAACAAATGAACTATATGCACCAATGAAAGGTGAAGTTTTAGATGTATCAAAGTCCGCAGATCCAGCATTTGCAAGTAAGGCAATGGGAGAAGGTGTTGCGATCAACCCAAGCGAGGGTGTCGTATATGCGCCAGCCGATGGAACGATCAGTCTGATCTTCCCTACAAAACATGCAATGGGAATTACATTAAATTCAGGAGTAGAACTTCTGATCCATGCAGGAATCGATACAGTCAAGATGGAAGGCGAAGGTTTTGAGACTTTCGTAGAAACAGGAGCCAAAGTAAAGAAAGGTGATAAATTATTATCTTTTGACATGAATCTTGTGAAAGAAAAAGGATACAAGACACAGACGATGTTCTTAGTTGCAGATGCGAAAGGAAAAGAAGTCGAAGTGGTTGAAGCAGCGGATGCAGATAATAATACGAAGATCATGAATTTAAAATAATCATTATTCGAAGAAGGAAAGGAAACCAGGGCAGATGTTTGAAAAATACAAGAAAGTCTATAAGGCAGATTATGAAAAATGGTATAAAGAAAATGAAGCTTACAGACAACGTGTGGCAGCAGATCAAGACCGATTAAAATTCCATTTAATGCCAAAGACAGGATGGTTAAATGATCCAAATGGTTTATGCCAGTTTAATGGGACATACCATATTTACTACCAGTACACTCCATTTGAACCAACTGGTGAGTTAAAGACATGGGGACATTATACGACAAAAGATTTTATTCATTATGAAGATTTTGGACCAGTCGTATTCCCAGATGAAGACATTGATGCCCATGGTGTCTATTCCGGCTCTGCATTTATTGAAGATGATACGATCCACTATTTCTACACAGGAAATTTAAAATATTTTGACAGAGATGATTATGACTATATCAACAATGGACGTGGAAGTAATACGATCACATTTACAAGTAAAGACGGCTATGAGTTTACCAAAAAGGAATTGTTAATGACAACCGACGATTATCCGGCTGACATGAGTAACCATGTGCGTGATCCAAAAATCTTTAAGAAAAATGAGAAATATTACATGGTTCTTGGAGCAAGGGATGTCGAAGGTGTGGGTATGATCCTTCTATATGAATCTACAGATCTTAAGAACTGGACATACAAGAATCGTATCACAACTCCACAGAAGTTTGGTTATATGTGGGAATGTCCGGATCTGTTTGAGATGGACGGACAGTTATACATCATCTGCTGCCCACAGGGAGTAGAAACACAAGGCATTGATTACGAAAATGTTCATCAGGTCACAGCAATGAAATTAGACTATGATTTTGATACCGATGAATATGAAATCACAGATATCAAACTTTTTGACCGCGGATTTGATTTCTATGCACCACAAAGTTTTGAGGATGAAAGTGGAAGAAGGATTCTGATCGGCTGGATGGGAATCCCAGACGCAGACTATACGAATCCAACCGAAGAAGCAGGATGGCAGCATGCACTGACGATCCCAAGAGAATTATCCGTAAGAGACGGAAAACTGATTCAGGAACCGATCGAAGAATTAAAACAACTTCGAAGCGAGGACAAAGCAGTTTGTACATTTTGTTATGGACAGACGATCATCATGCAAAATACAATCTATGAAGCTGTTGTAGATTTTAAACGATGCAGAGAAATGGTAATGACACTGCGCGAAGGAATCACTCTTTCCTATAAAGACAATATCCTGACCTTAAATCTTGGGGTCTATGGAAGTGGAAGATCAACAAGAAAGGTCAGATTAGAAAAATTAGAGCATCTTCAGATTTTTGCGGATACTTCATCCTTAGAAATCTTTGTGAATCATGGAGAAGAAGTTTTTACAACAAGAATCTACAATCATTATGGCAGACTACTGATTAATGGAGAATGTTCTGGTATAATGACTGTATATCCATTAAAATCATTTGAAATCGAAGGAGGAAGACATGAAGAATAAATTATGTGGGATCGGAGAAGCACTGATCGATTTTATTCCAGAAGTTAAGGGACAGAGACTAAAAGATGTACCTTCATTTAAAAGAGTTGCGGGAGGAGCACCTGCCAATGTAGTCGGGGCAGTTACGAAGCTTGGTATTCCATCTAAATTTTTAACGAAGCTTGGAGATGATCCATTTGGAGATTATATCGTGGAAGTATTAGATGAAGCAGGAATCGACACTTCTAATATCGCAAGAGACAAAGAAGGGGAAACAGCCTTAGCATTTGTATCCCTTGCCTCTGACGGAAATCGTGATTTCAAATTTTATAGAAAAAACAGTGCAGATTTACGCTACAGTGTAGAAGATATCCCGGCAGATATCTTAAACGATTGTGGAATGATTCATTTTTGCAGTGTAGACCTTGTGGAATCTCCAATGAAGGAAGCTCACAAGAAACTGATCGATATGGCGATCGCGCAGAATGTGAAAGTATCTTTTGATCCAAACTTAAGATTTTCATTATGGGACGATCTTGATCAATTAAAAGAGACAGTCAATGATTTCTTAAAATACGCAGATATCATCAAGATTTCTGACGAAGAACTGGAATTTATCACAGGACATACAGATATCAAAGATGCTCTGGACGGTTTATTTGCTGATCGTGCAAAATACGTTATCTACACAAAAGGAGCTGACGGAGCAGAAGTGTATACGAGAAATGGAATGGTAGAAGCTTCTGGATATAAGATCGATGTCCGAGATACGACAGGTGCTGGAGATTCGTTTATCGGAGCATTCCTATACTGTCTGTTAAATGATGAAGTAGAAGATTTGGAGTCCGTAAGTGATGACACATTAAGAAACTACCTTGATTTTGCCAATGCTTATGCAGCGAACACAACAACAAAAGAAGGTGCATTAGCAGCCATGGCAGATCGAGCTGAGATGGATGAATGGATGAAGACATTAAAGAAATAAATCAAATAAATCCTTATAGACCATAGAAGAAAGAAGAGTTGAATGTAGTATTTGGCTCTTCTTTTTTGTAGTAGAAGAAATCTCCGAGACTCCTAAATCAGAAAAGGAGATCGTAGAACGTAATTAAAACACAGTATACATGAAAAAATATTTGTTAAATCCTTGACAACATATTTTTTTAGTCATATAATTAGCGTACAAAGTATTGGTACACGAAAAATAAAACATACGAAGAATATAACAGGCAAATTATTTTGACCAGACATGAGGATAAAAAGAATGGTTGAATTTAAATTAACGAAAGAACAACTGCTTGCAAAGGAATTGTTCAGAAGTTTCGCTGAGAATGAGATCAAACCAATTTCCAGAGATATGGATGAAGCAGAGAAATTTGATATGGATCTGTTAGATAAGATGAAGAAATACGGTCTGATGGGAATTCCATATTCTAAAGAATACGGTGGAGAGGGAGCAGATGTATTAACATATGCTTTAGCAATGGAAGAGGTATCCAAAGTTGATGCCAGTGCAGGAATCACAATTTCCGTACATACTTCTCTTTGCTGTTCTTGTATTAACGACTATGCATCAGAAGAACAGAAACAGAAATTCTTACGTCCATTAGTTGACGGAAGTAAGATTGGATGTTTTGGACTGACAGAACCAGGAGCTGGAACAGATGCCAGCGGAGTTAAAACAACTGCAAAATTAGACGGTGATCATTATGTATTAAATGGTCAGAAAGTATTTACAACAAACTCTGGATTTGCAGATACATTCATTATTTTTGCTTACACAGATAAGAGTGCAGGAACAAGAGGTATGTCTGCATTTATCGTAGATAGAGACAGCGAAGGATTAACAGTCAGCAAAGATATTCCTCGTATGGGAATCAGAGCAGCATCCAACGCAGAAGTAGCATTAGTTGATGTGAAAGTTCCAAAAGAAAACCTGATCGGAAGAGAAGGAATGGGATATAAGATCGCTATGGGAGCTTTAGCAGGAGGACGTATCGGAATCGGTGCTCAGTCTGTTGGTATTGCACAGGGTGCATTAAATGAAGCGATCAAATACGTAAAAGAAAGAAAACAGTTTGGAAAACCAATCGCAAAATTCCAGAATACACAGTTCTTGATCGCAGCATTACAGACAAAGATTGATGCAGCAAGATTAATGGTATGGAGAGCAGCGAAAGCAAAAGATGATCATGAAAATTTTGCACCACTTGCAGCACAGTGTAAATTATTTGCTTCTGATGTAGCTGTTGAAGTTACAAGAGGAGCAGTTCAGATGCTTGGTGGATATGGATACTCAAGAGAATATCCAGTAGAGAGAATGTATCGTGATGCAAAGATCACAGAGATTTATGAAGGTACATCCGAAGCTATGAAGATGATCGTTGGCGGTGGATTATTAAGATAAGAAAGAAGGAGACAAGAGAATGAAGATTGTTGTTTGTGCAAAACAAGTACCAGATACAACGGAAGTAAAATTAGATCCAAAGACAAATACACTGATCCGTGATGGTGTTCCAAGTATTATTAACCCAGATGATAAAGCAGGAATTGAAGCAGCACTTCAGTTAAAAGAAAAATGCCCAGGAAGTACAGTAACTGTTGTTTCTATGGGACCACCTCAGGCAGATGTTGCATTAAGAGAAGCATTAGCAATGGGATGCGATGATGCATTATTGATCTCAGATCGTGCATTTGGAGGAGCAGATACATGGGCTACTTCTTCTACAATTGCAGCAGCATTAAAGAAATTAGACTATGATGTGATCATCACAGGTCGTCAGGCAATCGATGGAGATACAGCGCAGGTTGGACCGCAGATCGCAGAACACCTTGGAATCCCTCAGGTAAGTTATGTAGAGAAGATGGATGTAGAAGGGGAAGATACTTTAGTTGTCCAGAGACAGTTTGAAGATCGTCACCAGATCATCGAGGTGAAGACACCTTGTCTTTTAACAGCATTAGCTGAACTTGCTGATCCAAGATATATGTCTGTTCACGGTGTATTTGATGCATATCGTGAAAAAGAAGTTAAAGTATGGGGATTAGAAGATATCAAAGATACAGTCAATGAAGGAAATATCGGATTAAAAGGTTCTCCTACCAGAGTTAAGAAATCCTTTACAAAACAGGCAAAAGGTGCAGGAACGATCTTAAATGATCTCTCCGATGACGAAGCAGTTGCCGCAATCGTAGAAAAATTACAGGAAAAACACATCATTTAAGGTAAGGAGGACAATCAAAATGTGTAAAGATGTTTATGTATTTGCTGAGCAGAGAGATGGAAATCTTCAGAAAGTCGGTATCGAACTGATCGGAGAAGCAAGAAAGCTTGCAGATGATCTTGGACAGAATGTAGTTGCAGTTTTACTTGGAAATCAGATTAAAGACAAAGCAAGTGAACTGATCGCTCATGGAGCAGATAAAGTTGTAGTAGTAGATGATGAAATGCTGGCAGAATATGTGACAGAACCATATGCAAAAGCAATGATGGAGATCATTCAGTCCCATAATCCAGAGATTGTTCTCTATGGAGCAACATCGATCGGACGAGATCTTGCACCAAGAGTTTCTGCAAGAATCCACACAGGATTAACAGCAGACTGTACAAAACTTGATATTGATGAAGAAACAAAATTATTAATGATGACACGACCAGCATTTGGTGGAAATATCATGGCTACGATCGTCTGTGAAGATTTCAGACCACAGATGGCAACGGTAAGACCTGGTGTTATGAAAGCATTAGAAGCTGATGAAAGCAGACAAGGTGAGGTTGAAGTTGTTGAAGTAAACTTTACAGATGCAGATATGAATGTTAAGATCCGTGAAGTTGTAAAAACAACACACAAATCTGTAGATATCACAGAAGCTAAGATCCTGGTAGCAGGAGGACGTGGTGTAGGAAATGCAGAAGGATTTAAAGATCTTGAAGCATTAGCGGATACATTAGATGGTGAAGTGGCAGCATCAAGAGCAGCTGTAGATTCAGGATGGATCAGCAATGACCGTCAGGTTGGACAGACAGGTAAGACGGTTCGTCCAGAGTTATACTTAGCATGTGGAATTTCTGGAGCGATCCAGCACGCAGCAGGTATGGAGAATTCAGAATTCATCGTAGCGATCAACCGAGATGAAGACGCAGCGATCTTTGATATCGCAGATCTTGGTGTCGTGGGTGATATTAAGAAGATCCTTCCAAAATTAAATGATGCGATCAAAGCAGTCAAAGAAAAATAAAGTATAAATGAAAACTCCTAAAAACATAAAAACTCAAAAAATTAAAAACTCCAAAAAACAGAAAGATGGACGGCGTGAAAACCGTCTATTTTTCTGCTTTTCGGAAAGTAAAAATACTTGACGAAGAATTGTTGAAATGTTACAATACAAAATATAATTAGCGTACGAAATATTTGCAAAATAAACAAAAGGAGAAATAAGATGAGATTTGTTGTGATTTTAAAACAAATTCCAGATGATTCGATCAAAAAAGAATATCAGGATGTGGATCAGTTAAATGACAGTGATAAGAACGTAATAAAAGAAGCACTGGATTTAAGAGACCGCTATGGTGGAACTGTAGATGTGATCGGATTTGGACCATTATCTGCAGAAGATGTTATGAAAGAGACGCTTACTTATGGAATTGATGATGCCTTCCTGATCAGTGATTCCCAATTCGCAGATATGGATGTATCACAGGTAGCCAAGATCGTCGCAGCGGTGATCAAAAAGCTTGGTCCATATGATCTGGTCTTATGCGGACGGCAGGCAATTGATGGAGATAGTGCCCATATGGCTTCTATGACCTCTTGTGCGTTGGAGATCCCATTGATCGCGTATTCTGACGAGATCACAGAGATGAAAGATGGAAGTGTTTTCGCAACATGTATGGGTGATCAGATGGCATATAAGGTAGAAGCAAAAACTCCAGCAATGATACTTTCTATCAGAGAGAAGAACAAGAACCGTTTTCCATCCGTACCAGATATCATGAAAACATATGATGGAACATATAAGACAAAGATATTGACGAATGAAGACCTGAATTTTTCTGTGACCAAGAGAAAAGTAACGCAACTTAGAAAATATGAAGTCAAAAGCAGCAAACAGCAAAAACTTGTTATGATCGGTGGAAAAGACGAAGAAGAAAAAGCGGCACAGATTCTTCAGTTATTAAAGCAAAAGAGCGTGATCTAGGAGGTGTATGGAGATGAATTTAGGGAAAAAAGAAGGAATCGTTGTTGTTGGAGAGATTCAAAAGAGAGAGATCATGCCGCTGACGTTGGAATTGATCGGGGCAGCAGGAAAACTTTCGAAGGAAAGAGATCTTTCATTGTCAGTTATTCTATCAGAATGTGGGATCAAAGAAGAGGCAAAGAAGCTTTACAATTACGGAGTTGATGAAATCCTCTGTATCGAAGATGAAAAATTAATAGAAGGACATATGCAGCTGCATCATGATGCTGTCATAGAAGTTTTAAAAGGAAAGGATCCGAAAGTGATACTGATCGGAGGAACAGCATCAGGAAGAGTTCTTGCAGGAAAGACAGCTTATGCATTTGATACAGAATTAGTCTGTGATGCATCGAAACTTACATACGATGAGAAACAGGAACAACTTATCATCACAAGACCGGCATTCGATGGAAAAAATATGGCAGACTTTGTGATCAATCCATCCTTGACATCGGTGATCACGATCCGTACAGGAGTGATGGGAAAAGCAGAATACAAGGAAGACAAACAAGGTGAGATGTTATATGTATATCCAGAATGTCTGAAGGAAGAACGACAAGATCTGATCTATCACGGAGTGGCAGGAAAAAGTGGAAAAGAAGTTCATCTGGATACAGCAAGGATCATAGTTTCCGGTGGCCGTGGGATGAAAGGAGAAGAAGGATTTGCGCTTCTTGAGAGACTTGCAGAGAAGATCGGAGGGGAAGTTGCATGTACAAGACCATGTGTAGATGCCGGATGGATGCTTCCAACACAGCAGGTAGGACAGTCAGGAATCTCCGTAAAACCGAAACTGTATCTTGCATTTGGGATTGCCGGGGCAATTCAGCATATGACAGGAATTGATGCAGATTGCATCATTTCAGTCAATAATAATCCGAGGGCTGCGATCTTTGCATACAGTGATTATGGTGTGGTTTCGGATGCAAAGAAATTACTGGAGAGTATGTTAAAACAGATGGAAGAAGGAAAAGAATTCTTATAAAAATGGATAAAAAAGTATGCTGTGTATCTGGTTTTGATATACAGCATACTTTTTTTAATATAAAGGTAAGTCTTAGAAAATACTGGTTAACGCAATGAATACAAGACAGTCGATCAGAGGAATGAAGATCTGTGTGACTGCGATATCCCAGTATGCTTCTTTATGTGTTAATTTACAGATACCTAATAAAGTGATCTGAGCTCCCTGATGAGGAAGGGTATCTAAAGTTCCAGCGGCGATCGTGGAAATTCTATGGATATCAGGAAGGCTGGCACCAAGTTTTAAATAAGTATCTTTTAATGCTTTAAAAGCGACTCCCATACCACCAGAAGCAGATCCGCAGGCACCAGCACAAACAGCAACGGTTACCATAACGAAGATTAAAGGAGGCATGGATAGATGTTTTAATCCTGCAACAAGATCAGTAAATCCCTGTGTTTTTGCAACAACACCACCAAATCCTACAACGATAGCTGTGTTAAGGATAGAAACTCCAGAATCAGCGGCACCTTTATTAAAGATATTGATCCATTCCGTCATGCCGTCGATTCGTTTAAACATTAAGATCGTGGCAAGTGCAACACCTGCAAATACAGAAGTTTCAACAGGGAAAGGATGCCATGGATTATTAAATAATACTAAGATCACGATGATCGGAAGGACTGCGATGGCAACATGTGGAAGATCCGGGTTTTCTTCTTCAGAAGGCAGTTCATCCTCAGATAATTGATATTTTAAAGTACTGTCAAAAAATCCATACCCTTTTTTAGTAAAAGAACGGGCACGAAATTCTAACCAGAAGAAAATCATCAAAAACATTGCGATCGCAGTTAACAAAGATGGAACAAACGCAGCCGTAGATGGTGTTCCAAGACTATCCATAGCGATAACATTCTGTACAGAAGGAGAACCAGGTCCACTCATAGACCAAGTCCAGCATCCTGCAGAGATGGCAGCAGGGATCAGGCGGCGGGTAAGATTTGCTTCTTTGAACAGATTAAGTGCGATAGGGTAAATAACAAAGAATACAACGAATCCGCTGACACCACCAAAGGTTAATAAACCAGTGATGATCATAATGATCGGTGCTACAAATTTTCCGTGACATAAACTGGCGATCGCACGTGCGATCGATTCTGCTGCACCAGTATACTGGTAAACAGCTCCGAACAAAGCTCCTACAAAGAATACCAAAAAGTAACTTGTGACATATTCTGCTGCGGCAGGCATGAATAAGTTTTTTAAACTGTCAAGAATCGGCATGCCGGAGCAGATGATCACAAAGGAAGTTACAAGAGGAGCGAGGATCAAAGCACTCATCTGTTTAAAAGCTAATAAACCAAATAAGATGATAGCAATGACCAATACTAAAATATGTATATTCATATAAATCTCCTTTTGGGGGACAATAAACTAGTTATTCAAGACCCATGATCTCATCTTTAAAAATCCGTTCATCCATGAGTTTCGGTTCGCCATCCATTTTTGGTACGAATCCCATATGGTCAAGAATCTGAGTCTGGATGTCAATTCCAGGTGCAACTTCAGTCAGATAAACGCCATCTTCTCGAAGTTCAAAGACAGCACGTTCTGTGATATACATAACTGGCTGGCCAACTTTATTGGCATATTTACCAGAGAAAGTGATCTGTTCTACGGTATCAATGAATTTATCAGATTTTCCTTCCTGGTCAATGATCAGTTTTCCGTCTTTTGTAGAACATTTTAAACCACCGGCAGTAAATGTTCCGCAGTAGTATACACGTTTAGCGTTCTGAGTAATATTAACGAAACCACCGCATCCTGCAATACGTGGTCCAAACTTGCTGACATTGATATTTCCATCTTTATCTGCCTGAGCAAGACCTAAGAATGCATCATCGACTCCACCACCATCATAGAAGTCAAACTGTGCAGGCTGGTCTAAGATCGCCTGAGCATTTACAGCCCCGCCAAATTGAGGTCCACCTTGAGGTACACCACCGACAGGACCAGCTTCTACTGTTAAAGTAAAGTGATCTCCGATACCTTCTTCATTTGCAACCATAGAGATATATTCAGGAATACCAATTCCAAGGTTTACAACGGTGTCAGGACGTAATTCCATCGCAGCTCGACGTCCAATGATCTTCTTAGGGGAAAGAGAAGGAGCTTCAAGGCTTCCAAGAGGAACACGAAATTCTCCAGTCATAGAACCATCATATTCACATCCGACACACTGTGTATGGTTTTCTTTGTTCTCTGTGACAACAACCGCATCTACGTAGATTCCAGGGACCTTTACAAGTTTTGGATCAACGTCTGTGACAACTTTCTCTACCTGTACGATAACTTTACCACCACAGTTTTTTGCAGCCTGTGCGATCGCAGTAGCTTCAGCAGTACAACATTCATGTTCCATTGTAATGTTTCCATATTCATCCGCATAAGTAGCACGGATCAGTGCGACATCGACATGGATCGCCTTATATAAGAGGCGTTCTTCTCCGCAGATATTAACAACTTCTACAAGATCTTCGGTTGTGATATCATTTAATTTTCCACCTTCTACACGTGGATCTGCAAATGTATAAAGACCAACATGTGTTAAAGTACCAAGTTTCTTGGCAGCAATATCACGATAAAGCTGTGATAAAGTACCCTGAGGAAGGTTATAGGCTTTGATCTTATTTTGCATGATTAGCTCACCCAGTTTAGGAGCCATATTATAGTGACCAGCAATAACCGTTGATGTCATACCCTCATGTGCAAAATGATCAGCACCACTTCCATCACGATTTCCCTGTCCAGCAGCATAAAAGTAAGTCAGATTTTTTGGGGAACCGGTTTCTAAAAATCGTTTTTCTAACGCAGAAGTTAATTCTTCTGGCAGATCACATGCTACAAAACCGTTGGTAGAGACGGTCATACCGTCTTCTACCAAGTTTGCAGCCTCAGCAGCAGTTAAAATTTTTACTTTAGCCATGGCTTTTTCCTCCCAAAATCACTCTAGAAATCTGTAAGATTTGCTTTACGTTTCTCTAAGAAAGCTGTCATACCTTCTTTTTTGTCATCAGTTGAGAATGCAAGACCAAATAAGTCTGCTTCTAATGTTAATCCGCTTGAAAGGTCTGTTTCTGTACCAGTGTTGATTGCTTCTTTTGCAAGAGAAATAGCATAGCTTCCTTTGCTCATGATCTTCTCAGCCATTGCCTTACAGGTATCAAGTAATTCAGCCTGAGGAACTACTTTGTTAGCAAGTCCGATTCTGTAAGCTTCATTAGCATCGATCATATCACATGTAAAGATCAATTCTTTTGCACGTCCTTTACCAACCAGACGAGCAAGACGCTGTGTTCCACCGAAACCAGGAAGGATACCAAGTCCTGTTTCAGGCTGTCCGAATTTTGCGTTATCAGATGCGATACGGATATCACAAGCCATAGAGATCTCACACCCACCACCTAATGCGAAACCATTGACAGCAGCGATCGTAACCTGAGGCATTGTTTCAAGTTTTAAGAAAGCTTCTTTTGCAAGCATTCCCATTTTTCTACCTTCTGCAGGTGTTGCATTTACCATTTCAGAGATATCAGCTCCAGCAACGAAAGCTTTTGCTCCAGAACCTGTTAAGATCACAACTTTGATATCTTTTCTCTCAGAAATTTCAGAGAAGCAAGCATCAAGTTCTGCTAAAGTTTCACTGTTTAGGGCGTTTAAAGATTTTGGACGGTTAATAGTAACAACGGCGATTTCGTTTTCCACTTCCATTAATAAATTGTTCATAACATATCCTCCTACATAGATTAAAAATAAATAATAAAATAATAAACAATGTATGCAATTTTTGGCAACACGAATATTTAGCATACAAATAACTTGTGCCTACATTATGCGCCCTTGTTATTAATTTGTCAATAAAAATTAGTGAAAATATATAAAAAAATAAAAGAATAAAAAAATGTATTGACAAAATGAACAAATAAAAATATAATTAGCACACAAAGTATTTGCACGCAAGTAATAAGACAAACAAACAATTACAAAGGCGTTCAGATAAAGTGATAATAAAAGAGAATAAGCCTAAGTAAGAAGAAAGGAAGATGTACGATGAATTTTGAATTAACACAACAGCAGGCAGCCATTCAGGAAACAGCAAGAAAATTTGCACAGGAAGAATTACTTCCAGGAGTATTAGAAAGAGATGCAAACAGTGAATTCCCAGTCGAACAGTTTCATAAGATGGGAGAACTTGGATTAGTCGGTCTTCCATATCCCAAAGAAGTTGGAGGACAGGGTGCAGATTATCTTTCCTATGTATTAGCAGTTGAAGAAATTTCCAAAGTTGATGCATCTATGGGAATTGGATATTCTGTTGTAACTTCTCTTTATGGTGGAAGTATCATGAACTCTGCAGCACCAGTAGAGAAGAAGAGAGAATTCTTAGAGGAAGTATTATCAGGAAAATGCTTCGGTTCCTTTGGACTGACAGAACCTAACGCAGGGTCTGATGCTGGTGGATGTGTCACAGTAGCAGAAAAAGATGGTGATGATTACATCTTAAACGGATTAAAATGCTTTAATACAAATGGACCATTAGCAGATTACACAGCGGTTTATGCACTGACAGAACCAGAAAAGAAAGCCAAAGGATTATCTTGCTTTGTAGTTAAGAAAGGAACACCTGGATTCAGTGTTGGAAAGATTGAAGATAAGATGGGAATCCGTTCTGCACAGGTATCAGAGATGATCCTTGAGAATGTAAGAGTACCAAAAGAAAATATGATTGTAGAATCTGGACAGGGATTCAAACTTGCAATGAAAACATTGGATGGTGGACGTATCGGTGTTGCTGCCCAGGGACTTGGAATCGCAGAAGGTGCATTTGAGATTGCCAAAGAATATCTAAAGACAAGAGAACAGTTTGGAAAACCATTATATAGAAATCAGTATCTTGCATTCAAGATGGCAGAACTTGAGATGGAAATCGAAGCAGCGAAATTAATGTTATATAAAGCAGCAACAGATAAACAGGAAGGAAGACCATACTCACTGCCAGCAGCGAAAGCAAAATATTTATGTACAGAAGCAGCAATGCATGTTACAACAGAAGCTGTACAGATGTTAGGTGGAAACGGATATATGAAAGAATATCATGTAGAACGTATGATGAGAGATGCGAAGATCACACAGATTTACGAAGGAACAAATGAAATCCAGAAACTGATCGTAAGCGGAGCAATCTTCCGATAGAAAAGAATATAAAATTAAAAATTTCTTCTCCTTAAGTAAAAAGTTATCGGATAGGTTTGAACTATCTGATAACTTTTTTCTATTTCTTCATAGAAAATTTTAATGAAATCTACTATGAAACAAAAAAGGAGAGAAAACTAAATTACTTGACACATAAAAAAAAGCAAGCTACACTAATATTAGTGTGCGAAATATTTAAAGGAGAAATTATATGGAACTAACACAATGTATTAATTATTTATTAACAACAGCACAGCATAAAGTTTTTCAGGAGATGAGTTCCAGACTTGAAAAGTTTGATGTAACACCAGTTCAGTATGGTGTCATGTATTGTTTATGGATCGAAGGAAAAACAAAACCAAAAGAGATCGCAGCAGAATTAAAGCTAGAGAACTCTACGATCTCCGGAGTTTTAGAACGTATGGAGAAGAAGGAACTGATCGAACGTCAGGTAAGCAAAGAAGACCGTAGATTTATAGAAGTTGTATTAACAGAGAAAGGAAAAGCATTACAGAATCCGATCCTTGCGACGGTAGAAGAAGTGAATAAAGATGTATTGTCTGAGATGTCGCAGGAAGAACAAAGTGAACTGAAGAAAGCCTTGAGGATTCTGGGTGGACTGGAGGACGAATAAAGAGAACTCTGGTCATGACAGACAGGGATAAGTATGAGAGTAACAATTCGACAAATTGCAGAAGAATCAGGAGTTTCCAGAGGAACGGTAGACCGTGTATTGAATAACAGGGGAAAAGTTCGTCCAGAAGTAGAAGAACGAGTCCGTAAAGTAGCAGAGGAGCTTGGATATAAGCCAAATCTTTTAGGTCGTGCATTGATCAAGATGAAAGAGAATATCAAGATCGGTGTGATCCTTCAGGATACAGGAACGCCTTATTTAAAAACATTATCGGATGGGATCAAGAAGGCAAAAGGCGAAGTAGAAGATTTTGGTGGAACTGTCATTGTGAAAGCGGTAGATTATGGTAATGTAGAACAGACCTTAGCGGCAATGAATAAGCTGAAAGAAGCAGGGATCAAAGGGCTTGTGCTGATGCCGATCAATGATAAGAGAGTTCTTCAGAAGATCGATCAGTTTACAGAAGAATATGGGATATCCGTTGTCACAGTGAATGCAGATGTGGAAGATACAAAGAGAATTTGTTTTGTTGGACAGAACTCTGTACAAAGCGGCAGGGCAGCAGCAGGATTAATGCATGATATTCTAAGAGAAGAAGAAGGAACGATCGCAGTGATCTCTGGAATTGAGACGAATACTTCATTAAGTGACAGAATCTATGGATTTTGTGACGAGATGAAGAAAATTTCACCAAAGACTGAGATATTAGATACAAAATACTGCTTTGAGGATGATCTGATCGCAGCACATCTGACAGAGAGTATTTTGAACCGTTACGAAGATTTATCTGCGATTTATATTACCTGTCATGGAGAAAAAGGGGTATGTGATACCCTTAGGAAACATAAGAAGATGAAGAAAGTGACCATCATTGCATGTGACCTGTCACGGCAGAATTACAGATATCTAAAGAATGGAGACATCAAGTATCTGATCGGGCAGGATGGACGTTATCAAGGATATGAAGCTGTCATGACCTTATATCGGTTATTATTTAATGGTGAGCCGCCCAAAAAAGAACATAAGTATACAGATATTATTGTAAAAACAAAGTACAATATTTAATGATGTAAGTGAGAATAAGAACAAGATCAGGGAAATATCCTTGGTCTTGTTCTTATTTTCGTACATTTGCACAAAATTTAGGAAGAATTTTTGTGCAGTTTACCAATTGTGTGCTCGAACACAAAGTGCTATAATTCAAAACATAAAAGATGTGCTCGAACACAAAACACAAAAAACAAATCAAAAGCGTATTAGAAAAGGAGAAACAATTATGGTAAACGTAGGAATTATTGGAGCAGGAAGAATCGGACAGGTACACATGAACAGCATTTTAACAAGAGTACCAAATGCAAAGATCAAAGCAGTTGCAGATCCATTCTTAAGTGAAGAAGCAGACAAGAAAGCAAAAGCAGCTGGAGCAGAGTATACAACAAAAGATTACAAAGATATCTTAGCAGACAAAGATATTGATGCAGTGATCATTTGTTCATCAACAGATACTCATTCCCCAATCTCAATTGAAGCGATCAAAGCAGGAAAACATGTATTTTGTGAAAAACCGATCGATCATGATGTAGACAAGATCAAAGAAGTTATCAAAACATTAGAAGGAACAGGACTTAAATATCAGGTAGGATTTAACAGAAGATTTGACCACAACTTTGAAGCAGCACAGAGAGCTGTTGTCAATGGAAAGATCGGAGCACCTCATATCATCAAGATCACATCAAGAGATCCTGAGCCACCAAGTGCTGAATATGTAAAAGTATCTGGAGGAATGTTCCTTGATATGACAATTCATGATTTTGATATGGTACGATTCCTTGCAGGATGTGATGCAGAAGAAGTTTATGTACAGGCAGCAAACCTTGTAGATCCTGAGATTGGAAAAGCAGGTGATGTTGACACAGCGATCATCACATTGAAGATGGAAAATGGAGCACTTGCAGTAATCGATAACTCTCGTCAGGCAGTTTATGGATATGATCAGAGAGCAGAAGTATTCGGATCTAAAGGAATGGTAGCGATCAAGAATGATTCTGATTCTACAGCAGTGATCAGCAACGAAGATGGTGTAACAGGAGAAAAACCACAGTTCTTCTTCCTTGAAAGATACATGGATGCATATGGAAAAGAAATGGTTCAGTTCATTGATGCAATTGAAAATGACACAGAAACACCATTAGGAGTAGAAGATGGATTAAAACCAGTACTTATGGGACTTGCAGCAAAGAAATCAGTAGAAGAAGGCCGTCCAGTAAAAATTTCAGAAATTGAATTCTAATTTGAAGGAGAGTGTATATGGAAAAACATACAAATGAGGTTGAAGACAATCAGATGAGAGCACTTAGCTGGAAGACCAGAGTGTCTTACGGCTTAGGTGATACAGCGTGTAACGTTGTATACGGAATGATCGGAAGCCTGTTAACGATCTTTTATACTGATTATGTTGGAATCAGTGCAGCAGCGATTGGTGTGATCATGCTGATATCCAGAATTTTTGATGGATGTTCTGATGTTATCATGGGATTCGTTGTCAATAAAACACACAGCAAATATGGTCAATCCAGACCATGGATCTTATGGATGGCGATTCCATATGCAGTATCGGCAGTATTATTATTCACAGTACCACATACTGCAACTAACATACAGTTAATATATATTTTCGTAACTTATAATTTTACAGCAACGGTCTGCTATACAGCGTTGAATCTTCCATACGGAAGTTTATCTGCGATGATGACAAGATCTTCCAGAGAAAGAGATATGTTAAGTATCGTTCGTATGGCACTTTCTCCGATCGGAAGAATCATGGCAGTTACATTTACAACACCACTGGTTAAATTATTTGGGGATGACCAGGCAGCGTGGGTAAAGACAATGGCAATCTGGGCAGTCTTAGCACTCCTAATGCTGATCACGTGTTTTAAAAACTGTGAAGAAAAAGTTAAGATCAAAGTAGTGAAAAAAGAAAAGATCCCTGTAGGAAAGACATTTTCAGCATTACTGAAAAACCAGTATTTCTGGGCAGTACTGATCTTATGGATGATGCAGAACGTCATCACATCGATCACAGGAACGATCCTTCCATACTACTGTAAGTATATTCTTGGAAATGATACATGGATGTACAGTGTATTATACATGGTAGAAACAGTTACATTGATCGCAGCTACTTTATGCAGTCCGTTATTATTAAAACGACTTGGAAAGAGAAATATGTCCTTGATCGGGTGTATCGGATGTCTGATCGGACAATTCGTATTCATGGTCAAGCCAGAGAGTTTTTATTGGTTACTTGGATGTTGTATCATCAGAGGAATCTGTTTTGCACCATTAAACTCTGTAATCTTCGGAATGTTAGGAGATGTTGTAGAATTTGGTCAGTGGAAAACACATTTACGTCAGGAGAGTTTCATCTTCGCGATCGGATCTGTTGGTACAAAGCTTGGAAACGGAATCACAGCTGCAGTTTTAACACAGTTATTAGCATTTAGCGGATATGTCAGCAAAGCTGGTGTTACAACACAGCCACAGTCAGTTGTTAATATGATCATGAATATCTATAAAGTAGGACCATTGATCGTATGGGTAACAGTCGTTATTATCTTACTTCTGTACAGATTGGATAAAAAATATCCAATGATCATGAAAGAATTAGAAGAGAGAGAAGCAAGAGGCGAATTATAAAAATTTTGCACAGTGTGTGCTCGAACACAAGAAAGGAATAAGAGATGTTTGATAAGAATAAAGTAAAATTAGGAATTGCACCAATCGCATGGACAAATGATGATCTTCCAGATCTTGGAGCTGAAAATACATTTGAACAGTGTGTCAGTGAAATGGCACTTGCAGGATTTACAGGGTCAGAAGTAGGAAATAAATATCCAAAAGATCCAGCAGAATTAAAGAAAGCATTAGATCTTCGTGGAATCGAAATTTGTAATCAGTGGTTTTCATCTTTCCTGATCACAAAACCATTAGAGGAAGTAGAAAAAGAATTCCGTGCACAGTTAGAGTTCTTAAAAGCAATGGGAGCAAAAGTGATCGGAGCTTCTGAACAAAGTTACAGTGTACAGGGACAGGAAGATACACCAGTTTTTGGACATAAATATGTGATGGACGATGAAGAATGGGATACATTCTGCAACGGAATGAATTATCTTGGAAAGATTGCAAAAGAGGAATACGGAATCGCATTAACATTCCATCATCATATGGGAACAGTCGTACAAGACCCAGATGAAGTAGAACGCATGATGGCAAATACAGATCCAGAATACGTAAGTTTATTATTCGATACAGGACATTTTACTTACTGTGGAGCAGATCCATTAGAAATGGTGAAAAAATATGTAAACCGTATTAAACATGTGCATTTAAAAGATATCCGTCCAGAAGTTGTAAAAGAAGTGAAAGACAACGATTTAAGCTTCCTTGAAGGAGTAAGAAGAGGTGCATTTACAGTACCTGGAGATGGATGTATTGATTTTGATCCGATCTTTAAAGTATTAGAGGAGAATGGATATGAAGGATATATGCTTGTAGAAGCAGAACAAGATCCAGCAAAAGCAAATCCATTAGAATATGCGATCAAAGCACGTAAATTTATCAGAGAAAAAACTGGATTATAAACCAGGAGAAAGAGGCATATTATGGGGAATACATTGATCACGATCAGCCGACAGCACGGAAGCGGTGGAACAAAAGTAGCACAGATTTTGGCAGAGAAATTAGGAATATGGTACTACAACAGAGAGATTCTTTATATTGCCGCAGATAAGATCGGATATGATTCTCTCGATGAAAAGAGCATGGATGAGATTAATTATAAAAAGGCTTCCAAATATATGGAAGGACTTAGTATCATGACAGGTTCAAGAAATCATATTCCAGTTTATAATCAGATGTTCAAAGAACAGTCTAAGATCATAAAGAAATTAGCAGGATACGGATCTGGCGTCTTCTTAGGAAGATGCGCAGATTACGTATTAAAAGATGAACCAGGAGTGTGCTCCGTGTATCTTTATGCAGAGGAATCTTACCGTATAAAGCATCTGTCAGAAAAAGAAGGAAGAGCGGTAACAGCAGAAGAAATCCGAAAAGAAGATAAGATGCGTTCATCATACTACAGTTATTATACTGGAAGAAACTGGTATGATATGGAAAATTATGATCTTGCGATCAATCTAGCGACCATTGAAGCAGAAGAAGCTGCACAATTGATCCTTGATTATATGGAAAAAAGAAAATAAACTCCAAATTGATTGACAACATTACAAGAAAGTGCTAAATTGTTATCAAAAGATAACCAATAAATACTCAATAGATAATCAAAAAAGGAGAAATGAGATGAAAAAAAGGAATGGGATGATGGCAGCAGGAGCTTTCGCGATCTTGTTTACCGGATTTCCACATATATGGTCAATTTATCAGCCATATGTACTCTCTGAGACAGGCTGGAGCGAAAGTATGGTATCAATTTGTTTTTATCTTCCAACTTTGTTTTTTGTAGTTGGTAATATATTTGGTGGAAGAATCTATGACAAAGGATATGGAAGAATAACCCTCGGAATCGGAGGGAGCGTATTTGCAGGTGGGATCATATTATCAGCATTGACTTTAGGAATTCATCCAATGATCACTTATATGACGCTAGGTGTCATGCAGGGAATCGGACAAGGAATGATCTATGCAGTCGTACTTGCAACAGCACAGAAGTGGTTTCCTCATAAGACCGGATTTGCTTCAGGAGTTGTGATCACGGCGAATGGATTATGTGGATTCATCTTATCTCCGATTAGTAAGCTCTTATTAGAAAGAGGTGGAGTAAGAATGGCATTGATATCTGTTGGGTTTCTGGTTTTCTTATCAGCAGTTTGTGCTGTCTGCTTTGTCAGACAGCCAGAGGCAGAAAATATAGAAACAAAAGAAAATCAGATATATGCAGGACAACAATATACATCAGTTCAGATGATCAGAACAAAGAAGTTTTATTATCTTGTAGCCACGATGATGTGTGGTCTGATGCCGTATTATCTGGTGTCACCGATTTCACAGACGATTCAGATTGAGAGAGGAATCTTACAGGCAGTTGCTGTAGGTTCCGTGATGGCAGGATCTATACTGAATGCAGGGATCAGACTGATCCTTCCAACACTTGCAGACAGAGCAGGAAGGATTACTTGTATTCAAGGAGTTTTGTTTGTTGCAATGATTGCTATGCTCTTTTTAATCAGTGGAAATAACAGGCTCATCACAATGGCAATTATCCTAGCCTATGGATGTTTTGGCGGTATTATGGGAAGTTTTCCATCATTATCAAGTGAGGTTTTTGGGCTTCGATATGCAGGACAGAATTATGGAATCATCATGTCAGGGATCATCATCGTAACGATCACCTCGCCGGTCATATCGAATATGATACTGATCCATGAATTGTCAGAGGTAGTAAGATTTATGACAGGATTTTGTTTTGCAGTGATCGCATTAGGATTTAGTATGTTATTAAAAAAAGAGATAAATCAATCAGGAAAGGAAGTAAAAAATTATGGCACTTGTTAAAATGAAAGATCTGCTTCTTAGAGCACAGAAAGAAAACAAAGGATGTGGAGCATTCAGTGTAGGAAATATGGAGATGGTAAAAGGTGCGATCAAGGCAGCAGAAGAACTTGATACACCGATCATCCTTCAGATCGCGGAAGTGAGATTAGAACATTCACCACTGCATCTGATGGGACCTATGATGTTAGAGGCAGCAAGAAATGCAAAAGTAGATGTTGCGGTACATCTGGATCATGGATTAAAATTTGAGACGATCAAAAAAGCATTAGAATATGGATTTACATCTGTTATGCTCGATGCATCTAGAGATTCATTTGAAGAAAATATTGAAAAAACAAAGAAAGTGGTAGAGCTTGCAGCAAAATACGGTGCCACTGTTGAGGCAGAATTAGGACTTGTTGGTGGAAGTGAAGATGGAAAAAGTGACCATGGAATTCGCTGTACAAACCCAGAAGATGCGAAGATTTTTTGTGAAGAAACAGGAATTGATGCACTGGCAGTAGCGATCGGAAATGCACATGGAGATTATCCAGTTGCACCACAGTTAGAATTTGGTGTGTTAGAAGAAATCCATGATAAAACAGGAATCCCTCTTGTGCTTCATGGAGGAAGCGGGATCACAGATGCTGATTTCCAGAAAGCGATCTCACTTGGAATCCGCAAAGTCAATATTGCAACAGCAAGCTTTAAGAGCTTGACAAAAGAAGTAGAAAACTATCTGGCAACAGAAGGTGCACATAATTACTTTGATATGAATGAGGCAATGGTACTTGGAACATATAAGAATGTAAAACATCATATTGAAGTATTTAACTGTAAATAAATATAATATGAAACAGGTATTGCATGAGGAAAAGTGTAATACCTGTTTTTTATTTGCAAAAAATAAAAAACGAGTTATAATATATGCGTGCACGATAACGCAAAGAAAGGAGAACAAGAAATGGCAGTAACAATGCAACAGATTGCGGATCTGGCAGGTGTATCAAGAGGAACGGTAGACAGGGCATTGAATGACCGTGGACGTATTCGACCGGAAGTGGCAGAGAAGATCAAGATGATCGCAAAGGAACTTGGATATCAGCCGAATATTGCGGCAAAGGCACTATCGTCAGGCAATCAGATCCTGCGGATCGGAGTTATTTTGCAATACGCAGATACCCCGACGATCCAGACAGTATTAGAAGGAGCTAAGGACGCAAAACAAGAAGTAGAACGGTTTGGCGGACGAGTGATGATCGATCAGATCAAGGGTGGAGATGTAAGACAGGTGCTGGACATTATGCGGGGTTATAAAGAAGCAGGTATGAAAGGAATCGTATTGATGCCATCGAATGATGAGATGCTGAAGAATACGATCGATCGTTATGTGGATGATGGAATTGAGATCATAACGATCAATTCGGATCTTGAAGATACAAAGAGACGTTGCTTTGTGGGACAGGATAATTATGCAGGAGGCTGTGTTGCAGGAGGTCTGATGGGAGAAATCATTCCTGATGGTGGAAAGGTCATGATCATATCAGGATCTGCAGACAATACAGCAACTGTGAAGCGAACCAAAGGATTTATGGCGGAATTAAGCTATCATTATCCATCGATCAAGATTATTGAGCCAAGATTTGCATATGATGATAACTGGGTAGCAGGAAAATTATTAGAAGAACAGTTAGAGATCACACCGGATCTGAAAGGGATTTATATGCCAGCACAGGGAGAAAGCGGGGTATGTAAGATTCTTAAAAAATATGAATTAGAGAAGAAGATCAAGGTGATCGTACATGATTATGAGGGAGAGAATAAGAAGAATCTGAAAGAAGGTGTAATCGATTTTGTATTAAGACAGGATGCTTATGCACAAGGATACGAGTCGGTAATGGAGATTTTTCATAGCCTTTGTGGAAATCCAGAGCGTAAAGAAGAATTTTGCTATGAAGATATTGTGATCAAAACACGATGTAATCTGTAAAGAGGAGAGAAATATTCAGGATACAGAAAGGATATTTCTCTCCTCTTTTTGCACTCAAAATAGGATTTTCACAAAGGTAAAAGGATAGATTTTGATAAAATTGCACAAATATCAAAACAAAACATTGTGCATCTTTGATATTGCGTGCACGTGAACGCAATGATAAGATAAATACATCAAAAGGAAAACAAAATAAAAACATAAACACAAAATGGAGGTAGAAAAATGTTAAATGTAGGTGTAATCGGATGTGGTGGAATGGGAAGAGATCATATCAAACGTCTCACAGAAAAAATTCAGGGAGCACAGGTTGTAGCAGTATCTGATGTGTTTGAAGAGGGAGCAAAAGAAGCTGCGAAAATCGCAGGAGGAGCAAAGGTTTATACAGACGGAAAAGATCTGATCAACGATCCAGATGTAGATGCAGTATTTATCGTATCACCAGGATTTGCTCATACAGAATCTTTATTACAGGCAATCGAAGCAGGAAAGAGAGTCTTTTGTGAAAAGCCATTAGCTACAACAGCTGATGATTGCAAAAAGATCGTGGAAGCAGAAGTTGCTTCAGGAAAACATCTGATCCAGTTAGGATTTATGAGAAGATATGACAAAGGTTATGTACAGGTAAAAGAAGCATTGAAATCAGGAGAATATGGAGAACCATTGATCTTACATTGCACACATAGAAATCCTGAAGTAGGAACAAATTACAATACACCAATGGCAGTTCACGATACAGCGATCCATGAAATCGATACATTACATTGGTTAGTCGATGATGAATATGAAAGTGCACAGGTGATCATGCCAAAAGTTACAAAATATTCTCATTCAGAACTGAAAGATCCTCAGATCATGCTGCTTCGCACAAAGAGAGGAATCTGCATCGATGTAGAAGTATTTGTAAATTGTAAGTTTGGATATGATATCAACTGTGAAGTTGTATGTGAAGACGGAGCGATCAAAATGGCGCAGCCATCTTATCCATCAATCAGAAAAGATGCTGCAGTATCAACAAAGATCGATACAGATTGCTTTGTAAGATTTAAAGATGCTTATGATACAGAAGTACAAAACTGGGTAGATTGTGCAAAAGACGGAGTGATCAATGGACCAACTGCATGGGATGGATATCTTGCAGCAGTAACAGCAGATGCTTTGGTAAAAGCACAGGAAACAGGACAGATTGAACCAATTCATACAGATGAAAAACCAGAATTTTATAAATAATTGAAAGTTAGTGGGAGGTAAAAAAGATGAAAATTGGATTTAATGAAGCAACAGCATTAGAGTGTAAAGGGCAGTCTTTGATTGCAGATTTAGAAGCATGTGAAAAATATGGATTTGATTATATTGAAATCCGTTTTGATTGCATCAAGGATTATTTAAAAGAACATACATTGGAAGAATTAGCAGATTGGTTTAAGAATCATCGTTTAAAACCATGGGCTTATAATACATTGATCTTCTTTAATCAGAGAGATGAAGCAGGAGTGAAAGAGATTGATGAAGAGACAGAATTTATCATGGAAGTAAGTAAAGCTATTGGTATGAAGATGCTGATTACAGTTCCATCCTTTGATGTTAAAGATAAATCAGTCAGTGAGATCAAAGAAGAAGCAGTCGAAAGATTACGCTATTTATCTGATAAGGTTGGAGAAGATATTAAAATTTCACTGGAATTTTGTGGGGCTCCAAATTGCTCTATTAATCAGTTTGGAACAGCATATGATGTAGTGAAAGCAGTTGATCGAAGCAATGTTGGAATTACGGTTGATACATTCCATTTCCATGAAATGTGCTCAAAATTAGAAGATCTGAAAGCAGCAGATGGTAATAAGATTTTTGCATATCACTTAAATGATTGTGAAGACCTGCCACTTGGATCTTGCGGAGATGATAAACGTTTATGGCCAGGAGAAGGCGTTGTTGATCACGAAGGAATTGCATCAGCATTAAAAGAAATTGGATTTGATGGAGTTTGCACGATTGAAGAATTCAGACCTGAATATTACGAAATGTCACATGATGAAAATGTGAAAAAGGCAGCAGAGGTGACAAGAGAATTCGTAAATAAATATTTCTAAAAAGGGGGAACACTGATGACAGCATATGAAGAAACACTCCATGTAAACCCGGAGAAAAATTTCGAAGAATTAAATAATGAGTTTGCCAAAGTAAAATTATCAGAGAAATTGGCATATTGTGTAGGAGATCCGGCATTGACAGTCATTTATACACTGGCAAATACACTGCTTGTATATTTTTACACAAATGTCATTGGATTATCTGCCGGGATCATTGGTATGATCATGCTGTTATCCAGAGGATTTGACGGTGTTTCTGATATTATCATGGGTACGATCATTGATCGTACCCACTCAAAATATGGAAAAGCAAGGGTATGGATCTTAAGACTTGTAGTGCCGTATGCGATCGCAGCAGTATTATTAATGACTGTGCCAAACACAACGACATCATTGCAGGCAATCTATGTGTTTATTACTTATAATCTGCTAAACACTGTGATGTATACAGGAATCAGTCAGCCATTTCATACACTAGGATCATTAATGAGCCGCGATAAGCATGAAAGAGAAACAATCAGTAATATCCGAATGGCTTTATCTATCACGGCAAGTATGGTCGTTACAGCATGGACATTACCGATCATTAACTGGACAGCAGATAAAATTAACAATACACAGCTTGCATGGATCATTGTAACCGGTGTGTTTGCAGCAATTTCAGTATTTATTTTGCTCAATACATTCCGTTGTTGTAAAGAACGTGTAGCTGTTGCAGGAAAAATAGAAGAAAAAATACCAGTTTTCACAGCACTGAAATTAATGGTACAGAATCGATATTTCCTGATATCTCTTGGACTTATGTTATTTTATACAGTCTACCAGATCATTCTTGGAATTGATCTTACTTACTATTGTCAATACGTTATGAACGATGTAAATCTTGTAATGCCGCTTTCTATGGCAGAGAAAATTCCAATGATCTTTATTATCTTATTACTTCCTAAATTGATTCCTAAATATGGTAAAAGAAATCTGATCGTATCAGGATGTATTCTTGGAATCGTAGGACAAGTGATGTTTTTATTTAACGATACAAGCGTTCCATTAGCAATCGTATCTTCTGTTATTCGTGGAATCGGTATGTCTCCATTCTACGGGGTACAGTATTCACTTCCAAGTGATGCGATCGAATATGGACAGTGGAAGACCGGAAAACGAATTGAAGGGCTTATGTTCTCATCCATGAGTTTTGGACAGAAATTCGGTGCAGGAATTACAAATGCAGTTCTAGGTGCAGTTTTATCTATGGTTGGATATAACGGAATGGCTAAGACAGCGGCACAACAGGCACCAGCAGCTATTTCAGTGATCAAGTTTACATATCTGTATGTACCGATCATCGTATGGGTTGTGATGATGCTGATCACTATGTGTTACAAACTAGATAAAACATATAAACAGATGATGGCAGAATTGTCTGTAAGAGAATTATCAGGAAAATTATAAAACAGATGAAGGATTCATATTTTGAAAGGCAAAAGGTGAAGGATATGTTAGATAAGAAAAAAGTAAAATTAGGAATTGCTCCAATTGGATGGACAAACGATGATATGCCAGATCTTGGAAAAGAAAATACCTTTCAGCAGTGTGTGAGTGAAATGGCATTGGCTGGATTTACAGGATCTGAAGTAGGGGGAAAATATCCTACAGATGTAGAAACACTAAAAAAGGCATTAGATTTAAGAGGAATACAGATCTGTAACTGTTGGTTTTCTAGTTTCTTGATTTCCAGACCATATGAAGAAACCGAAAAAGAATTTATCAAACAGACAGATTTCTTAAAGGCAATGGGAGCAAAAGTCATTGGAGTATCTGAGCAAAGTTATAGCATTCAGGGCAAAGACCAGCCGATCTTTGAAGGAAAATATGTAATGAATGATGAGGAATGGAAACTGCTCACAGATGGGTTAAATAAACTTGGACAGATTGCAAAAGACAAAGGAATGATGTTAACATTCCATCATCATATGGGAACAGTGATACAGACAGAAGAAGAAATCGATCGTTTTATGAACGAAGTTGATAAAGACCTGGTTTATCTGTTATTTGATAGTGGACATTGCTCATTTGCTGGGATTGATCCAGTCAAAGTTTTAAGCAAATATATTGACCGTACAAGACATATCCATTTAAAAGATTTAAGATCTGATGTTGTAGCACAGTCAAAGAAAGAAGGCTGGAGTTTCTTAAAAGGTGTTAGAGAAGGAACATTTACAGTTCCAGGAGATGGAGATGTAGATTTTGCACCAATTTTTGATATCATCGAAAAAAGTGGATATGAAGGATATGTTGTGGTAGAAGCAGAACAAGATCCAGCAAAAGCCAATCCATTAGAATATGCAATGAAAGCAAGAAAATATATTGCAGAGAAAACAGGATTATAAAAATGGAGGTGTGACAGATGAAAATAGCATTTGATGTTGATGTTCTTGCAAAACAGATGGATATTAACCGCATGGTACATCAGGTAGCAGACTGGGGTTATAAATATATCGAACAGTCTCCACACCCACGGATCAATCCATTTTACAAGCATCCATTATTTTCAAAAGAATGTGAGGCTGAATATAGAAAAGCACTTAGAGAGACTGGAGTAGAGATTTCTTCTTTTATCGTTGTATATCGCTGGTCAGGACCAACCGAAGAGCAGAGAAAGATGGCGGTTGAAAACTGGAAGAGAATGATAGAAATCGCTGTTGATATGGGAGTACCAGTCATCAATACAGAATTTTCTGGAGATCCAAACCAGCAGGAAATCTGCAACGGAATGTGGTATCGTTCCATGGAAGAATTATTACCGATCATCGAAAGAGAAGGACTGCGAGTGGAAGTACAGTCTCATCCATATGATTTTTGTGAATTAAATAATGAAGCCTGTGATCTTGTAAAATCATTCCGATCTCCAAATCTTGGATATGTCTATTCTTCCCCACATGGATTCTTCTATGATGAAGGAAAAGGTGACGTAAGAAGCATGCTCAAATATGCAGGAGATGAGTTAACTCATGTGTTATTTGCAGATACATTTAACCAGACGCTAGACTGTCGTTATATTGCCAATCCACCATGGTTAAACCAGAGAGGAAAATCAGATGTTACGATCCATCAGCATTTAGCAATGGGAGAAGGAGATGTAGATTTTGATGGAATCTTTGAGACATTAAGAGAGATGGATTTTGCAAACCGCCAGTTAAAAGCGGATGCACCAAAAGTTGGTGGAGATAATATCGCATGTGTATCCATGTTTGGATTCCCAGAGAAAATGGACAAGCAAGCACCAGAAGCAAGAGAACGAATCGAAAGAGAACTTTTGTAAGAGGAGAATGGAAGATGGAAACAATTTATCAAACCATTGTAAAAGACTGTGGCTGTGATGTAGGTGCATTTGACAAGAAGAATTTTTTGATCACTTTTGGACATAAAACATTGGTAACATTAAAAGATTTTTGTTATTTTATTGATGTAACACCTTTGAAAAAGAAGATTTGGGCTGGAGATATACTGAAAATTGATGATCAGGAATATGAAATTTTAAGAATTGGTGAAATTGCATCAGATAATCTGGCTGCACTTGGACATATTACAATCTTTTTTACGGAAAAAGGGGAATGTCTCCCTGGAAGTATTCGTGTAAAAGGAAAAGAATTTCCAAAGATAGAAAAAGAAAGCAAAATTGAAATCCTAAGAAAATAGACAAAAAGAAGCAGGAAATTATGGTTGTTCCTGCTTCTTTTTGCTTACGGTGTTTCTATATTGATGGAATGCATCTTGGCAAAATCACAGAATTCTTCACTAGGAAGTTGATCCGTAAGAATGTGATCAATATCCTTAAACGGACAAAATGTCATCAATGAAAAATCTCCAAATTTGGAATGGTCTGCAAGTGCAAAACGGATCGTACTGTTTTCTATCACAGATTTCTTGACCAGATATTCTTCAGAAGATGCATTGCTAAGTCCATTTTGAATGGAGATTCCAGTACAAGACATAAAAGCTTTGGTGATATTGTAAGCTTTGAGGTATTCTGCGATATTTCCATCAACAAAAGATAAAGTTTCCCTCTTTAAGAATCCAGGAAGAGAAATTACATTTAAATTCTCATAAGGGATGGCTTTTAGAGAAACCTGCAGGCTGTTGGTAAGGATCGTGCATTCTTTCTCGGCAATAAAGTCAATGATATTATGACATGTTGTCCCACTGTCGATAAAGATCGTATCATGATCACAAACATGAGATGCAGCTAACTGGCTGATTAGTCGCTTCTCTTTCATAAAACTTTGATGGCGTTTGGAAAAAGGAAGCAAAGTCTTTGATGCAGGAGTGTCTGCGATTGTTACTCCACCATAAACTTTCTTGATTTTCCCAGACTGTTCAAGGGTTGCGATATCTCTTCGGATCGTATTCTTTGAAACATCAAAGACTTCACACAAAGTATCAAGAGAGACAGACTTTTTTTCGCGGATATATAATTCAATTTCATCAATTCGTTTTGTTCTCATAATAATTCCTTTTAAATAGTTTTGTTCATATAGACTCTATTATTATAATATACTATAAATGGTAAAAAAAGAGAAAAAGAATGTCAGAGTATATAACATTCTTTTTCTCTTTTTGCGTATATTCAACAATAGAAAATTATCAATCAAGTGGAACATAATGTCCACCGTTCATAGCTGCAAGAGCACTATTGAAAACCTCTGCAGTTTCTTTGCTTGTGATATATTTTACAAATCTTTCTTTGAGAGAAAGTTTTTTCTCACTGTTTGAAAACTCATGATTAAACTCTGTTGTATGTGTCATAATAAAAACTCCTTTAAAACGAATATTGTATTCAGTATTTTGTGGTTTTTATCATAGCACGATATATAGGGGATTTCTACTGTTTTTCTTTACTTTTTTATGTACAAAAGCTATAATGAAACAAAGAATGTGCTATTTGTGTGCAAATAAGAAGAAAGGTGAGAAAGCACATGGCAGGAACGATCAAAGAAATTGCAGAGAAGGCAGGAGTATCAAGAGGAACGGTTGACAGAGCGTTAAATAACCGTGGAAGAGTCAATCCAGAAGTCGCAGAACGTATTTTTGAGATTGCAAGAGAGATGGACTATCAGCCAAAGCGTAAAAAGAAAGTATATAATCAAGGAAAGAAGATCAGGATCGGGGTCATTACCCAGTTAGCAAAATCTTCTTTTGTAAAGACGATCCATTCAGGAATCGACAAGGCGGAACAGGAGTTGGAAGAATTCGGTGTAGAGATCATCAGAAAACAGATTGACGGAGTAAGTGAAGACGCCCAGTTGGAAGCATTGGAAGAACTTTCGCAAGAACAGATCGATGGATTAGCAATCATGCCAGTTCAGTCTGAACGAATACGAGAAAAGTTAAATGATATGACAGAACAGAATGATCTTCCGATCATAACATTTAACTCAGATATCGTTGGCACAAACAGAGTCTGCTACGTAGGACTTGATAATAAGAGAAGTGGTATGACAGCAGCTGGTCTTATGGGGATGTTAACCCGTGGAACTGGAAAAGTCCTAGTGATCACTGGTTTCTTTACAAACAGTGTCAATAATCTTCGTGTGGATGGGTTTATTCAGGAATTAAAAATATCATATCCAGAGATTGAACTTCTGGGAGTTCAGAGCAGTTTTGATGAGATGAGTGAAGTGGAGAAGATCGTTGAGAATACGATAGAGATCGCTCCAGATCTTGCTGGCATTTTTGTAGTTTCCGGTGGTCAGGCGGGTGTATGCAAAGCAATGCAAAATCTTAACATGGAAACACGCCCATATGTGATCGGGTATGATGTGACACCGACAAATATCAAGGCATTGAAAGAAGGAACCTATGATTTTCTGATCGATCAGGAAGGCTTTGAACAAGGATATCGTCCACCACATCTGTTATATAATATGATAAGAAAAGGCGAGAAGATAGAGAAAGAGTATGCTTATACGGATATTAGTATAAAGACGAAGTACAATTTGTAAAAGAGAATAAAGGAAAAAGAGGTTTTGAAATCTGCAATAGATTTCAAAACCTCTTTTTGGTGTGTGAAAAATTCAAGCAGAAGCAGTTGAGAACAAATCGAATATGGAAAGATTAAAAGTGTGCTTTTGCGTGCTAAATGGAGCCTAATTTATTTAAAATGCACAAAAACAGCAAGATGTAATTGTGCAAAAAGATGAAAAGAAAGAAAATGATAAAAAACACTTGCACACTAAATGCGTGCGTGATAATATAAGCACATAAAGAAAACACGCAAAACAAAAATAAAAAGCACGCAAAGCACATAGTATGAGGTGAAGGTTATGAGATATGTAGAATTTGATGAAACAAGACCTATGGATTTAATTTTATTAGGACGTGTCGCTATTGATTTTAATCCATCAGAAGATGAGCCATTCGGACCACTTGAGAATGTCAGAACTTTTAAGAAGTATGTTGGTGGTTCTCCAGCAAATATCGCAGTTGGGGTTACAAGACATGGATTAAAAGCAGGATTTCTTGGGAAAGTATCTGATGATAAGTTTGGTAAATTCGTAGTTGACTTTTTCAATAAAGAAGGAATTGATACAAGTCACATTACAAAATGTACAAACGGTGAAAAACTAGGACTTACATTTACAGAGATGCTATCAGAAAAAGAAAGTAGCATCCTGATGTATCGAAATTGCATCGCAGACTTACAGTTATCTGTCGATGACATTGATGAAGATTACATCAAACAGTCAAAAGCAATCCTGATCTCAGGAACAGCACTTGCAGAAAGCCCATCAAGAGAAGCAGCTTTAAAAGCAGTGATGTTAGCAAAGAAAAATGATACAAAGATCATTTTTGATATTGATTATAGAGAATATAACTGGAAGAGTGAAGATGAAATCTCTATTTACTATTCTATGGTAGCAAGAGAAGCAGATATCATCATGGGATCCAGAGAAGAGTTTGACTTAACAGAGAAACTGATCCAGCCAGGAAGAACAGATGAAGAAACAGCAGCTGCATGGCATGCATACAATGCGAAGATCGTTGTTATCAAACATGGTATGAAAGGATCTACAGCATACACGATTGATGGACAGAACTTCTCAATCAAACCATTCCCAGTCAATGCAAGAAAAGGATTCGGTGGAGGAGATGGTTATGGATCAGCCTTCTTATATGGAATCTATCAGGGATGGGAAGTTATCGACTGTTTAGAGTTCGGATCAGCAGAAGCATCTATGATGGTAAGAAGTAATTCTTGTTCCGAAGAACTTCCAAACCCACAGCAGGTAAAAGACTTCATTAAAGAAACAAAAGAAAAATACGGAGAAATGATCGCAAGAGTATAGGGATCAAAAAGTCAGGAGGATAGAAAGATGGCAAAGACAGTAAGAATGACAGTTGCTCAGGCAATTGTAAGGTTTTTAGATAATCAGTATGTTTCAATGGACGGAGAAGAAACAAAATTTGTAGAAGGATTCTTCACAATCTTCGGACATGGAATCGCAGTTGGACTTGGAGAAGCACTTGATACCAATCCAGGAAACTTAAGAGTTCTTCAGGGAAGAAATGAACAGGGAATGTGTCATGTTGCAACAGCTTATGCAAAACAGAATGGAAGAAAGAAGATCATTCCTTGTGCATCATCTGTAGGACCTGGAGCTGCGAATATGGTAACAGCTTGTGCGACAGCTACAGTGAATAATATTCCATTATTAGTATTTCCAGCAGATACATTTGCATCAAGACAGCCAGACCCAGTTCTTCAGCAGTTAGAGCAGAGCAATAGTTTATCAACAACAACAAATGATGCATTTAAGCCAGTGTGCAAATATTGGGACCGAGTTACAAGACCAGAACATATCATGACAGCACTGATCAATGCAATGAGAGTTTTAACAGATCCAGCAGAAACAGGAGCATGCTGCATCGGTCTTTGCCAGGATGTTGAAGGTGAATCTTTTGATTTCCCTGAATATTTCTTTGAGAAACGAGTTCACAGGATCACAAGACCAGTGGCAGTGGAAGAAGAGATTGAAGACATTGCAAATGTGATCGCAAATGCGAAGAAACCACTTGTTATCGTTGGTGGAGGTGTTCGTTACTCTGAAGCTGGGGAAGAAGTAGAAAAATTCTGTGAAGAATTCAAGATTCCATTTGGTGAGACACAGGGAGGAAAAAGTGCATGTAGATCAAGCCATCCATACTGCATGGGAGGAATCGGTGTTACAGGTACTTATGCATCCAATGTTCTTGCAAAAGATGCGGATGTAGTCATTGCAATCGGAAGCAGAATGTCAGATTTCGCGACAGGATCCAAGAGACAGTTTGCAAATCCTGATGTGAAGTTTGTATCTATCAATAACAGCAGATATCATGCATATAAATTAGATTCTGTGAAAGCAGTTGGAGATGCAAAAGTAACAGTGAAAGCATTAGCTGAAAAATTAAGAGCAGTGAACTATGTTTCATCTTATAACGGAGAGATTGAAGAAGCTAAGGCCGTATGGGATAAGGAAATGAAACGTCTGGCTGAGTACAAATATGATGAAACATTTGAACCAATGATCAAAAATATGGATCCAAGAACAATTCCAGAATTCGTGGAACTGACAAAAGGTAAGATCACACAGACAGCAGCATTAGCAACGATCAGAGATGTGATCGATGAAGATGCAACGATCATCACAGCAGGAGGAAGCTTACCAAGTTGTATGCAGCGTGTATGGACAACAGATAAACGTGGCGGATATCATGCAGAATACGGATATTCCTGTATGGGATATGAAGTTGCAGCTGCACTCGGAGTTAAGCTTGCAGAGCCTGACAATGAAGTCTATGCAGTTGTTGGAGACGCAAGTTTCCAGATGTTACACAGTGAGATCATGACAATGATGCAGGAAAAACAGAAAGCAAATATCTTAGTATTCGATAACTGTGGATTTGGATGCATCAATAATCTGCAGATGAATCATGGTATTGGATCCCTTGCAACAGAATTCCGTTACAGAGAAGGAAATAAACCTTGCGGAGATCTGATCCCAGTTGATTATGCAAAAGTTGCAGAAGGATATGGATTAAAATCTTATACATGTAAGACGATCGAAGAATTAAGAGCAGCCTTAGAAGATGCCAAGAAACAAAGCGTTGCATGCTTATTTGACTTAAAAGTAATTCCAAAGACAATGACAGATGGATATGAATCATGGTGGAATGTCGGAATTGCTACAACTTCTGAAAAAGAAAGCGTTCGCAAGGCATGTGAAGGTGTTATGGAAGGAAGAAAAGAAGCAAGAGCTTACTAATAGAAAGAAGGAAGAGACAATGGGTAAAGTATTTGGATATCCTGAATTTGATGAAAATGGAGAACAGATCTTAACAACTTATGACAATGAATATAAGGATATGTTAATGGATGTTCGAGTATATCGAATGAAGGCAGGAGACGAAAAAAGTTTTCAAAAGACAGGTGAGGAAACAGCAGTCTTGTTATTAAGCGGTTCCATTGAATTTGCATTTGATGATGTGACAGCGAAAGCAGACCGAAAGGATGTATTTACAGAAGGACCTTGGTGTGTTCATGTAGCAACAGAATCTAAGGTAAGTGTTAAGGTACTTGCAGATAGTGAGATCCTTGTTCAGTCAACAAAGAATGATACAAAGTTTGACACTAAATTATATAAACCAGAAGATGCTCCATGGGGATATTCTTCTGTCGGTAAATTTGGAAATGTGGCAAAACGCCGTGTAAATACGATTTTTGATCATGATATTGCTCCATATTCCAATATGGTACTTGGAGAAGTATTAAATGACAGAGGAAACTGGTCAGGATATCTGCCACACAGACACCCACAGCCAGAAACTTACTACTTTAAATTTGACCGTCCGGAAGGATTTGGAGCAAGTTTCGTAGGTGATCAGGTATTTAAAAGTACAGATGGAAGTTTTTCAGCAATTCCAGGTGGAGAATTACATCCACAGGCTGTTGCACCAGGATTCCAGATGTATACATGCTGGATGATCCGCCATCTGGATGGAAACCCTTGGTTACAGACAGATCGAAATGAAGATGAGAGATATCTCTGGCTTCATGAAGCACAATTTTAATCAATAAGACAGGAGGAAAAGAACATGGCAAGAGAATTTATTGCGCCAGGAAATATATTTACAGGTGCCGGCGCACTTGATATGGCAGAAGACAAATTAAGCCAGCTTGGTAAAAAAGCACTGATTGTTACAGACAATGTAATGGTAGAACTTGGAAACTGTGCAAAAGTAGAAGCAGCATTAAAAAACGGAAATGTAGATTATGTTGTTTATCATGAAATCAATGGGGAACCAACTGATGTTATGATTAATAAAGGATTAGAGCTTTACAAAGAAAACGGATGCGATTTCTTAGTTGCACTAGGTGGAGGAAGTCCGATCGACTCTATGAAAGCCATCGCAGCACTCGTTGCAAATGGTGGAAATATCTCCGACTATATGGGAAAGATCATTGGTGGGGAACTTCCAACAACTGTTGCAATCCCAACAACAGCAGGTACGGGATCAGAAGCAACACAGTTTACGATCATTACAGATACACAAAAAGATGTAAAAATGTTATTAAAAGGTGCAGTGTTAATGCCAGATTATGCAATCATTGATCCACAGTTTACAATGACTGCACCACCAAAGATCACAGCAGCAACAGGATTAGATGCACTGACACATGCAGCAGAAGCGTATACATCCAAACTTGCACAGCCATTATCTGATACATTTGCATTATCAGCGATCAAAAGAATCTTTAAATACCTGCCAGTTGCATTCCATGATGGAAAGAATGTAGAGGCAAGAGAACAGATGTCAATCGCAGCGTTAGAAGCAGGAATCGCATTTAACAATGCATCTGTTACATTAGTTCATGGAATGAGCCGTCCGATCGGAGCATTATTCCATGTAGCGCATGGATTATCCAATGCGATGTTATTAAAACAATGCTTCATCTATGCTTTAGATGGTGCTTACGATAGATTTGCAGATCTAGGAAGAGCGATTGGAGCTGCAAATGATGCGGATTCTGATAAAGAAGCAAGTGAAAAATTCCTTCAGGCGGTTGTTGATATCTGCGATGAACTTGAAACACCAACACTGGAAGAATACGGAATCAACAAAGAAGAATTCTTTAATGTGATCGATAAAATGGCAGCAGATGCTATGGAAAGTGGAAGCCCATCCAATACAAGAAAAGCGATCACAGCAGAAGATGTAAAAGAAATTTATAAAAATTTATGGTAGATGTTATAAAATCGCCAAACTCCTAAGAAACATATAACATAAACAAAGATAATCATAAATGAAAACTCCAAAAATATAAAAAATAAAACTCCAAAAAACATATAAAACTCAAACACATATAATTCGAAAAATCTAAAAAAGAAAAGGATCACCATATTATGAACGGATCAAAATGGTGGTTCTTTTCTTTTTTTTGTTGGTATTGAAAATGATCAGCCAGATAATCGTGAATTAACATTCTGAAAAAGTGGTTTTTCAAAGTTATAATTTGCCCGATTTACACGAAGATAGCCATATTTCTTCCCGTATTTAAACTGTAGATAAATCTTTTTCTTAGAACTTGTTTTTTGCAAAATATCTTGAATATTTATCTTTTCTGTTTTGTCCAAGTTCGCTTCGTACCGTTTTTGTAGAAGATGCAGTTCTAATGAATTTTTGCTTACTGTATTTAAAAGGCAGTGTCCAATTGATCCATCCGGTTTCCATAGGTTGTACACGATGTTTAACGGTAATCCCTTTTTTATTGGCAGTAACGATTTCTTCAGCGTAAGATGATCGATTATTAAAAGATTTTACAACGCGAAATTGGTTGGATTTTTTGTTATAAGTAAAGATTTCATTATAAGTAACGTAGTCATTTTCACCACGGCCAATGATCTGGATAAATGTATGTTGTGTGCTCATTTTTGCATATTTTACAGTGAGGTCATAACAGTCGTGATCACGGAGAGATATTTCTGTGGTCCTTTTTCCATTTAGATAGATCGTAAAATGGTTGATGTACCAGCCTTCTTGATCGGGTGTTGTACGGATGATCACAGAATCAGCATTTTCGTCTCCAGTGAGGTCAACATTACCAACATAAGTTCCAGAAGTTTTTGTTTGAGGTATGTTTTTAACAGAAGCTTTTGCAAATGATGGTGTCATAATGCATAATGTAAAAGCAAAAAGAAAACAACCTAAAATCCTGTATACATTTCTTTTCATGAGAAAATCCCTCCTTCTTAAGTATATGAAAACTAATTGTTTCTAATTACATTTTAACATATTTCATTGTGGAAAATGCACAAAAATACGATATGTATAATAATTAAATTAAAGAATGTGACGAAATTAAAAAAAGTGCTTATACAAGACATAAAAAGTGTGTATAATAATGCATTGACAAGAAATAAGCAGGAAAGAACGCAGTGAAGATTGCACACAATAGAAAGTGGAGATCCGCAACGAGTTTGGTTGAGGGTCTCCACTATTTTTTTGCCTTATTTCTTGAAGAAAAGCAACAATTTATTACAACAAGAAGAGGAGAAAAGAAAATGCCACAGAATAAAAGAGAAAGCCTTATCTATACATTCATCATGTGTTTCATGATGGTATTTTGGATGAGCATATACAACGTATCATTACATATGGGAGGATTATCAATGGAATCCATCAAAGCCGGATGGTTAGGGTTCCCGATCGCATATATTTTTGCAATGTGCTGCGACTGGTTCTTTGTATCTAAGATCGCAAAAGGATTTGCGTTTAAGTATCTTGTAAAACCAGACAGCTCTGTTTTAAGAAAAGTTATTTCAGTATCTTGCTGTATGGTTGTACCTATGGTGATCATTATGTCACTTTATGGAGCAGTCGAAGTTAGTATCGAGATGGGAAATTTCTCAAACTTACTGATGATATGGCTTACAAATATTCCAAAGAATTTTGTAATGGCACTTCCATATCAGTTGATCATTGCAGGACCTGTTGTACGTTTTGTGTTTAGAGCTGCATTTCCTGAAGGAAAAGTGCTTGCATAATACAAAAATAGAATTTTATAATTGAATAAGTTTTAAAAGGTTTTGAATCATAGTTTTGAAACAAAATGATACTGTGATTCGAAGCCTTTTTTCTTTATTTGTTTTTAAGAATCTATAAAATACTTTCATTTGCTTTTATTAAATTTCAAAACTGCATTGACAAATGAAATAAAATGATGTAATATAACAGCATAAATAACAGAAAACAAAATAAAACAAACAAAAATGAAAGCGAGGGTATGAGGTATGATTACAGTAGAACAGTTAGCAAACATGGTAGATCACACGAATTTAAAAGCATTTGCAGATGATGCAGCATTTACGAAATTATGTGATGAAGCGAGAAAATATAATTTCAAGATGGTAGCGATCAATCCGGCACAGACAGTGCGTTGTAAAGAGAAATTAAAAGATTCTCTAGTTCATGTAGGAGCAGCGATTGGATTTCCTTTGGGGCAGACAACATTAGAATGTAAGATCTTTGAAACAAAAGATGCTATTAAAAAAGGAGCTGATGAGATTGATTATGTGATTAATGTAGCAGAATTGAAAAATAAAAATTATGACTATATTAAAAAAGAGATGGAAGAGATCGTAAAAATCTGTAAGGAAGCAGGAAAGACATCAAAAGTTATTTTTGAAAACTGCTATTTAACTGATGACGAGAAAGTCAAGGTAGCAGAAATTGCGAAAGAAGTAAAACCAGATTTTATTAAGACATCCACCGGATTTGGAACTGGCGGAGCAACTGTGGAAGATGTAAAATTAATGAAATCTGTTGTTGGAGATGAAGTAAAAGTAAAAGCAGCAGGAGGAATCAGAGATCTAAAAACAGCTTTAGCAATGATTGAGGCAGGAGCAGAAAGACTTGGGACAAGTGCTGGAGTAGCAATTGTTGAAGAATACATGAAGCAGAAATAAAAGGAGTTGATTCCATATGAAAGAAGTAAAAGTTTGTCTGGTCGGTTCTGGACGTGCAGGAATGATTCATGGGCATAATTTAGCAGGAAGTGTTCCAGGAGGAAAGATCATTGCTGTTTGTGATCCGGTAGGAAATGTCGCAGAAAATGCAGCGAAGGAGCTTGGAATCGATCTTTTTTATAAAGATTATCACGATGTGATGAAAAATGAAGAAATTGATGCTGTGATTATAGCGTGTCCAACAAAATTCCATAAAGAGATTACGGTAGCAGCAGCCAATGCAGGAAAACATGTTTTCTGTGAAAAACCAATGGCAATGAATGAAGATGAATGCGATGAGATGATCAACGCAGCTAAGGAAAATAATGTAAAGCTTCAGATTGGATTTATGAGAAGATTTGATGAAAGTTTCCAGGAAGCTAAGAGGATGATCGAAGCAGGAGAAATCGGAGAAGTTGTTTCTGTAAAATCTCATACCAGAGGTCCAAGCAAACCAAAAGAATGGATGTATGATATTTCTATCAGTAATGGACCATTAGGAGAAGTGTGTAGTCATGACATAGACACAGTGCGTTGGTTTAGTGGAAGTGAGATCAGCAGTTTGTATGCAGTTGGTGGTAATTATAGAAATAAAGAAATTGCAGATAAATACCCAGATTTCTATGATAACGTGATTATGAGTGTAGAATTTGAAAATGGAATGCAGGGTGTTGTCGAGGGGGCACAGTATGTACAGTATGGATATGATGCAAGAGTCGAGATTCTTGGAACAGAAGGAGTGATTTCTCTTGGAGATATTCATGAGAAGAAAGTGATCACATGTACGAAGAATCATGATGTAAAACGGCCAACAATGCATAGCTGGACATATTTATTTAAAGATGCCTATGTTGCAGAAGATACGGCTTTTGTCAGAGCAATTCTGGATGATACAGAAGTAAAAGCAACAGGACATGATGGAAAAATGGCAGTGAAGATTGTAAGGATCGGAAATGAATCACTGAAAGAGAAGATGATTAAAAAACTATAGGAGGAAAAACTATGGGAAATAATAATACAGGATTTCGAGCAAAAATTCAGAAATTTGGTGGCGTTTTAAGTGGAATGGTTATGCCGAATATCGGAGCATTTATCACGTGGGGATTAATCACAGCAATCTTTCTTGAAACAGGCTGGCATCCAAATGCACATATTGCAAAACTGATCAGCCCAATGCTTTCCTACTTGCTTCCAATTTTAATTGGATATACAGGAGGTAAGAACTTTTATGGAGACCGAGGTGGGGTTATCGGTGCAGCTGCTACCATGGGAGTCATTGTAGGTGCGGATATTCCAATGTTTATGGGAGCCATGATTATGGGACCGGTTGCAGCACTTTGTATGAAACAGGTAGATAAGCTGTTTGAAGGAAAAATAAAACCTGGATTTGAGATGATTGTAAATAATTTTTCAATGGGTATTCTTGGTATTTTCCTTGTCTTAGCCGCATATTTTGCAATTGGACCATTTGTACAGGCAATTAACGTAGTATTATCTGGTGGTGTTAACTGGATTATTAATCATAAATTAATTCCATTTGCAAGTATCTTTATTGAACCTGCAAAAGTATTATTCTTAAATAATGCGATCAACCATGGAATTTTATCACCAATTGGAATTACACAGGCAGCAAAAGCGGGAAAATCTATTCTATTTATTCTGGAGCCAAACCCAGGGCCTGGAGTTGGAGTATTATTAGCATACACATTCTTTGGAACAGGTACAGCAAAAAGAACTGCCCCTGGTGTAGCAATCATTCATGCATTTGGTGGAATTCATGAACCATATTTTCCATTTATCTTAATGAAACCTCAGATGATCATTGCATCTATCTGTGGAGCTGTATCAGGAAACTTTGTGTTTGAATTCTTTAATTGTGGTTTAGTCGCAACTGCATCTCCAGGAAGTTATTTTTCAGTATTAGCAGTTGCTCCAAAATCTGATTATCTGCCAATTATTGCAGGTATGTTATTATCAACAGCTGTATCTTTCGTTGTAGGATCCTTAATCTTAAAACTATCTAAAGGCGGAGACGATTACGATGATGCATTAGAGAAAAAAGATGCAATGAAAGCCGAAGGAAAAGGCGAAGCTGTAAAAGAAGCAATTGTTGATTTGACAGGAAAAGTAATCAAAAAAGTATATGTAGCATGTGATGCAGGAATGGGATCTTCAGCAATGGGGGCTTCTATTTTGAAAAAGAAAATGAAAGAAGCAGGATTTGATGACATTGAAGTGAAGAATGTATCAATTCCAGATCTTCCAGAAGACATTGATATTGTAGTGACACATGAATCACTGACTGATCGTGCCAAAGCAGTTCGTCCAAATGCAGTTCATTATTCTGTAAGTAATTTCCTTGAGGGAGAACAATATGATGCAATTATAGAGAAAATCAGGGAAACAAGACAAGGATGATCTTTGCTGGAAAGGAAATAATATGGCATGTGTATTTGATGAAGATAACATTCAATTAAATATTCAATTTGATAATAAATATGATGCAATCAAAGAAGCAGGAAAAATTTTACTAAACAGAGATTGTATAGAACCTGAATATATTGATGCAATGATAGAAAGAGAAGATAAAGTATCGGTATATATAGGAAATGGGGTTGCAATTCCACACGGTGTAGGAGGATCTGAAAAATATATAAAAAAATCAGGATTATCGTTCTTGCAGATTCCAGAAGGAATTGACTTTGGTGATGGAAAGATTGCATATCTTGTAATAGGGATTGCAGGTGTAGATGGGGAACATTTAGATATTCTTGCTAATATAGCAGTTACGTGTTCAGATGTAGAAAAAGTAGAACAACTAAAAAAAGCAACAACAAAAGAATCCGTTTTAAGTATTCTTGATATGTAATGAAAAAGAAAAGGATATATTTTTGCAGAAATAGTAAAAATGTATCCTTTTCTGGAATATAAAATTATTTTCATAGAAGTTTCAAATGGAATATGATAAAATTTAAATAAATACGCAGTCAGATTTAGGAAAGGAGTTGTCAAACATGTTTGCGGAAGAACGACAAGAACAGATTTTAGAGTTGCTTAAGAGAAATAAGCGCGTAAGTAATACAGAGCTGATCAAGAAATTTGGAGTTAGTGGAACAACCATTCGAATTGATTTGACAGAATTAGAACAAAAGGGGCTTCTTTCACGAACACATGGTGGCGCGATTTTAAAAGAAGATCCAGTCTATGGAGAAGATTCTATCTCTTCAAGACGTGAAAAGAATAAAGAAGCCAAAGAATGTATTGCAAGAAAAGCAAGAGAACAAATTGAAGATGGAGATACTATTTTATTAGACAGCGGAACAACTGCTTTGGACCTTGCGGCATTACTAAATGAACTACATAATCTGACTGTCATTACAAATGATCTTCAGATTGCCCTAAAATTACAGAAATGTCCAGAGATTCATTTGATTTTATTAGGTGGAAGAGTTAGAACATCTTTTGAATGTACCGTGGGTGGAATGGGAATTAGAGCGCTAGAAGAATTATCTGTAGATAAAGTATTTATGACAACCAATGCCCTTTCTTTACAAAAAGGAGCAACGACACCGAATCTTGATAATGCAGAGATCAAACGTGCGATGATGAAAATAGGAAATCAAAGATATTTGTTATGTGATAGTAGCAAGATTGGAACAAAAACTGTCTGTTCATTTGCAAAAATCGAGGAGTTTGATGTTCTTATTACTGATAATAAAATTTCGCAGGAGATGAAAGAAAAAATAGAGAAACTTCATATAGAAGTTCTATGAAAAAATTTTAACAATTTCTAAAAATTGGTGTCTATTCTTTTTTTAGCATATCTGAAAATTTCAAAAAGTCTGTTGTTTTTACAATGAAATGAAAAATATCATATAACAGATATATCAAACTGACATAACCACATTTCTTTCCTTTCCTATATAAATGTGCTAGAATAATCGTTAGAAAATTTTTGGAGGGAAATAGATGAAAAACAATGTCAAAAATTTAATCGAATTTATTGATCATAGTCCAAGCTGTTTTCATGTGATCGAGAATGCAAGAAAACAGTTTCTGGAACATGGTTTTACGGAATTAGAAGAGAAAGAATATTGGGATCTGGAGGAAGGAAAGAGTTACTTTGTTACGAGAAATGGAAGTTCTATGATAGCATTTCATTTGCCAAAGAAGGATTTTCAAGGATTTCACATCGTGGCAAGCCACAGTGATTCTCCAACATACCGTATCAAAGAACAGCCCGAGATGTCAGTTGAGAAACATTATACGAAATTAAATATTGAACGTTATGGTGGAATGATCCCAGAAACATGGTTTGATCGTCCATTGTCTGTTGCAGGACGCATCATAATAGAAGAAAACGGACAGATCAAAGATCAGTTGGTCAATGTTGACAGAGATCTTATGATCATTCCGAATCTTGCAATTCATATGTCAAGATCTTCAAATGAATCAAAACAGTTAAATCCACAAAAAGATCTCCTGCCATTATGTGGAGGAAATCTTACAAAAGATGGTTTTGAGGAAATGATCGCCAAAGAATCAGGAGTTGAGAAAGAAGATATCTTATCTTATGATCTGTTTTTATATAATCGAATGAGAGGAACAACACTAGGAATCAACGAAGAATTTGTTGCAGCACCAAAATTAGATGACCTTGAATGTGCATATTCATCCATTGAAGGAATGTTAAATGCAAAGCTTTCCAAAGATTATGTCACAGTGTGTGCGGTCTTTGATAATGAAGAAGTCGGAAGTGGTACAAAACAGGGGGCTGGATCAACATTTTTTCCAGAGGTATTAAAAAGGATCAGTTATCTTTGTGGAAAAAATGAAGAAGAATATTATATGGCGGTGGCAGACAGTTTTATGTTATCTGCAGATAATGCTCATGCAGTTCATCCGAACTATCAGGATAAGACAGACCCTACGAACCGTCCGTATATCAATGAAGGAATTGTATTAAAATACAATGCATCACAAAAATATACAACCGATGCGAATTCAGCGGCACTCGTAAAATATCTGTGTAAAAAAGAAAAGATTAAGTGTCAGGTATTCTTTAACCGTTCGGATATGTTAGGCGGTTCAACACTTGGTAATATCCTGACTGGACAGGTGTCGATCAAGGCAGCAGATATCGGACTTCCACAGCTATCCATGCATTCAACATACGAAACTGCCGGATGCAAAGATTTAGATGATATGATCACACTGATGGGATCTTTTTATGAGCTTGGAAAGGAAGTGCAGATTTAATGGAAGAAAAACGTTTGCAGATGTCAGAGAGTTTTTTCTTAACAGCAATTCTTGCAATCGTAGGAGGCTTTCTTGATTCCTACAGTTATTTAATGCGTGGACATGTATTTGCAAATGCACAGACAGGAAATATCGTATTGTTTGGTGTGAATCTTCAAAAGCGGGATTTTACACAGGCATTTTACTATTTTGTTCCAATTCTTGCATTTGCTGTGGGCGTAATTCTTGTTGAGATCATAAAGCATTTTTATAAGGAAGAACATAAGATTCATTGGAGACAGAGAATTGTGGCACTTGAGTTTGTGCTGATAACGGTTGTTGGATTTATTCCGCTGGGACAATATGATGTTGTGGCGAATGTACTGATTTCTTTTGTATGTTCTATGCAGGTGGAGACATTTCGAAGGGTTCATGGGCATCCATTTGCCAGTACGATGTGTACTGGTAATTTAAGAAGTGGAACAGAAGCACTGTGCCAGTACTTTAAAACAGGAGATAAGACATTAAAACAAAAAAGTTTACGATATTATGGAATTATTACTTTTTTCATTATTGGAGCAGTGATCGGAGGATTTTTAACCGGTCGTGCAGGAGGAAGTTCTATCTTTATCTGTAGTATTTTGCTAGCGATCGCAACGATCTTGATGGCAAAAGAGTTCAGAATCTGAAAAAAAGACTGATTTTACAAACATTTAACAATGTTTGCGAAATCAGTCTTTTTTTCTTTTGTGTTACTCTTCAGGGAAAACTTCATTTACAAGTTGACAGTATTCCTCATACTCATGAAATTCTGAAAGATCAGCAAAACCTTCGATCATTCCACGATAATACCAACTCTGCATCTTCTTATCCTTCATATTGAATCTCTCCCATAACTCTTCGCCAAGGATGTTATAATCCCGATAAAGTGCACGGATGTTAGCAAGCTTGTCACCAAGGGCGATGATCTTAGCGTTGCGGGATGCACGGTTCTTTAAGAAATCGATCGTATGGCCTTTTCTCTCAACCCATGTCTTACTCTTATCTTCACTTTCCTGATAGACATAAGAAGCAACGATATCACCGAATTCACGACGGATGTCCTCTATCGAGATTCCGTCACAATCTTCAACAACATCATGAAGGACAGCGGCACAAAGCATATCCTGATCGAGAGTCATAGCGGCAACGATGGCAGCAACTTCCATAGGGTGGATGATAAAAGGAAGATTGGTGCCTTTTCTTGTCTGACCGTTGTGGGCATTTGTTGCGTAGATAACGGCTTTTTCAAACATTGGAAAACTCCTTTATTAAAATAAGTTAGTGTAAAATAATTGTTAAGATAATCATAAAGCATTTTTTTTTGGTATTCAAGTAGGAAATCCAAGAAAATAGAGAAGAAAATACTTTGTCACTTTAAAGCGTGTCAGTGTTGACTTTTTAAATACAGGAAGTTAAAATAAAAACTAAGTGTGATCAAAGAATGAGAAGATTTTGTGATCACCGCAAGAAAAAAGGAGAGTAAAACAATGACAGACAGCAATTTTACGATCGGATTTATCGGTTTAGGATTGATCGGTGGATCCATTGCGAAGGGAATAAGAAGAGTTTTTCCAAACTATACACTCATTGGAATGGATGAAAACCCGGATACGATCAAAAGTGCATTGGAGGATGGAATCATTGATTCAATTGCTACAGACTGCAAAACAGATTTTGCGGAATGCAACTATGTATTTTTGTGTGCACCGGTTCAATATAATGTAATGTATCTAAAAGATCTGAAAGGATCGATTAATGAAAATTGTATTTTAACAGATGTAGGAAGTGTAAAGGAAGAGATTCACTTAAAGATTGAAGAATTAGGAATGGAAGAATACTTTATCGGAGGACATCCGATGGTAGGATCAGAGAAAGCAGGTTTTTCTTTCAGTTCTGACAGATTAGTTGAGAATGCTTACTATTTTATCACGCCAACGAAGAAAGTCAGCGAACAAAGAGTGAAAGATTTTACAAACTTCATTGAAGAATTAGGAGCATTAACGATCATTCTGGATTATAAGCAGCATGATGCCTATACTGCAGCGATCAGTCATGTACCACATATCGTGGCAGCAGAACTGGTACATATCGTAAGTAATATGGATACAGATGATGGAATCTTAAAACAGTTAGCTGCAGGTGGTTTTAAAGATATCACAAGAATCGCATCTTCATCTCCAGTCGTATGGGAACAGATTTCTTTATCAAATAAGAAGAATATCAAAGAATTACTGCAAAAAGCACAGAATCATTTAGGCTATGTGATCGCAGCACTTGATATGGAAGACAGAGAATATTTGAATAATTATTTTAAACAGGCAGGAGAATATAGAGATTCTGTGCCAGACAGTGCGGTTGGTCTGATCCAGAAATCTTACGAGATCTTTATTGATATTCCAGATGAACCAGGAACGATCGCAACAACGACAACCTTGCTTGCTTTGAATCATGTAAGTATCAAGAATATTGGAATCATTCACAACCGTGAATTCGAAGAAGGTGTTTTAAAGATCATGTTATATGATGATGAATCAGCAAAGAAGGCGACAAAAATCTTAAGAGATAAAAATTACACAGTATACGAGAGGAAATAAAAACATGAAATTAACAAAAAGTGCGGGACTTAGAGGAGAATTATCAATTCCAGGAGACAAATCGATCAGTCATAGAGCAGTTATGTTTGGATCTTTAGCGAAAGGAACAACACATATCAGCAATTTCTTATCAGGAGCAGACTGTCTGTCAACGATCGATTGTTTTCGTAAGATGGGTGTTTTGATCGAACAGAATGGAACGAACGTCACTGTTCATGGAAATGGACTTCATGGCTTAAAGGCACCAAGTGAGACATTAGATGTGGGAAATAGCGGAACAACAACAAGATTGATTTCAGGAATCCTGGCAGGTCAGGATTTTGAAACTGTATTATCTGGAGATGCATCTTTAAATAAACGTCCAATGGGAAGGATCATCAAACCATTAGAACAGATGGGTGCAAAGATCACAAGTGTGAATGGGAATGGATGTGCACCATTGAAGATTGAAGGAACAAAATTAAATGCAACACATTATGATTCTCCAGTTGCATCTGCACAGGTAAAATCCTGTGTGTTATTAGCAGGATTATATGCAGATGGCAAGACAAGTGTGACAGAACCAGCATTATCAAGAAATCATACAGAATTAATGCTTCGTTCTTTTGGAGTGAAAGTAGAATCACATGATACAACAGCGACGATCACACCTCCAGAAGAGATGATCGCAACAGATATCGTGGTTCCAGGAGATATTTCTTCAGCAACTTTCTTTATCGTGGCAGGACTGATCACACCAAATTCATGTATCCGTTTAAAAAATGTTGGAATCAATCCAACAAGAGATGGAATCCTGCGTGTATGTAAAGATATGGGAGCTGATGTTACATTAGAGAATGTAATCGATAATGGGGGAGAGCCAACAGCAGATATCGTTGTAAAGACAAGCAAATTAAAAAAAACGGTGATTGGTGGAGAAGTCATTCCAACATTGATCGATGAGATTCCAGTTATTGCACTGTTAGCAGCATTTGCAGAAGGTGAGACAGTGATCAAAGACGCGGCAGAGTTGAAGGTAAAAGAGTCTGATCGAATCGCATTAACGGTTGATAATCTTGTGAAAATGGGTGTTGATGCGACAGCGACAGACGATGGAATGATCATCAAAGGCGGTAATCCATTACATGGAGCAAGCATCAATTGTAAATACGACCATCGAATCGCTATGACATTTTCGATTGCAGGAATCAATGCAGAAGGAGAAACTGTGATCGAAGATTCAGAATGTGTGGATGTGTCTTATCCAACATTTTATGAACAGTTAAATTCATTGCAATAAATAAAATGCTATGATAAGAGTTTATAAGGAGTAGATAACAATGGAAAAGAAATATTTCTTTTTTGATATTGACGGAACATTGACAGATAGATCGACAGGGAAGATCGTGCCAAGTGCCAGAGAGGCGTTAGACTGTTTAGAAGCAAATGGGCATTTTGTTGCGATCGCAACTGGAAGAGCACATTACAAAGCACGTAAATTCACAGAAGCCAATGGCTTTAAAAATATGGTTTGTTGTGGAGGCAATGGCTGTGTGATCAACAATGAATTAGTGGAAAATATTCCTTTGGATAAAGAAAGGTGTTTACAGATCATTCATCAGTCAGAAGAATTAGGGTATGGATGGTGTGTAGCTCTTGATGATACGAAAGATGTCTATATGACAGACGATAAATTTCTAAGACAGGTTGGAAAGAGAAAAGAACCGACCAGATATATCATTGATGATATGTTAGATATTGACAGTGTCGACGCGATTTACAAGATTTATGTAGCTATTCCAAAAGAGGAAGAAGAGAAACTTACAAAGAAAGAGTTGATCGGGCATTTGAGATTTGAACCAGAATATTTAATGTTCCAGCCAGATAATAAACGTGGTGGTATTGTGAAGATGATGGAATATCTTGGCGTAGATATTAAAAATGTGGTTGTATTCGGGGACGATTACAATGATATGGATATGTTCTGTAAAGACTGGTTTTCCATTGCTATGGGAAATGGATGTCAGGATTTAAAAGATATGGCAAGTTATGTGACCGATACAAATGTCAATGACGGTATTAAGAAAGCATGTGAACATTTTGAATGGATTTAATAAAGTAAAACAGCAGACAGGAGATACATCGGAGGGAAATATGAAACATTTAAAATTAGGGAAGATACAATGGATCGCATTATTGGTTGTCAGTGCAATGTTTGTGAATTTATGCAGCCATATGGTATTGGCAGCGGCAAGAGATGGAAATGATCCGGCACAGGGAACAACGGCAGAAGCAACAACAGCTTCAGAAGCGACAACAGAAACTACAACGGAACAGCAGGAAGAGACACAGTCTATGGGAGAATATAAAGCATTCTGGTTTTCTTTCTACGATTATGACTCTTATCGTGCAAAATATAAAAAGAGAACGGCAGCAAATTTCCGTACCTACTTTACAGGTGTTGTCAAAAAAGGAAAGAGTCTTGGAATGAATCGCGTGATCGTGCAAGTAAGACCATTTGGAGATGCCATTTATAAGTCAAAGTATTTCCCTTGGTCCAAATATATTTCTGGAAAACAGGGAAGAAATCCAGGATTTGACCCATTAAAGATCATGGTAGAAGTTGCACATGACAATGACATGAAGATCGAGGCATGGGTAAATCCATATCGTGTAACAACAGGTTCTACGAATTATAAGAAACTTGCAAAGAATAATCAGGCAAGAAAATGGCATGCCAAGAAGTCTACAAGAAGAAATGTATTATCTTATGGTGGAAGTTTGTATTACAACCCATCCAAGAAAGCAGTCAGAACACTGATCACAAACGGAGTAAAAGAAATCGTACAAAATTATGATGTCGATGGAATTCATATGGATGATTATTTCTATCCATCTTTTACAAAGCGTAATGTCAAAAAGGCATTTGATGCAAAAGAATACAAGAAATCTTCTTATAAGAAGAAAAAGAAAAGTATCTATACTTACCGTCGTGCACAGATAAATACTCTTGTGAAACAGATGAAAAAAGCAGTAAAAAGTGTAGATCCAAATGTAACATATGGTATCAGTCCAGCAGGAAATATTGACAATCTGACAAGTAAATATTCATATTATGTAGATATCTATAAATGGCTAAATTCTACAGAGTATGTTGATTATATCTGCCCACAGGTATACTGGGGATTTAAACATCCAACTGCAAAATTTAATAAAGTCACAGATCGTTGGATCAAGGCAGCAAAGAGTAAGAAAGTTAAACTTTATATTGGAATCGCAGTATATCGTGCGGGACATAATGTTGGCCAGAATCGTGCAGAACGAAAAGAATGGAAGCGTGATACCAAAGTCTTGAAGAAACAGGTCCAGTATGCAAGAAAGAAACATGTGGATGGATTTGCATTTTTTGATTATCAGGATCTAAAGAGCAAGACAAGTGCCAAAGCGGTCAATCAGCTCAAAACAGTTTTAAAATAAATATTACAGAGATCATTGCATAGAGATATGTGATGGTCTCTTTTTAGTTACAGCAGATTTCTTTTCATGTAAATTACGCTATATAAGAAATCTACAGCGAGTTGACATAATATGAAAAATATAATATTATATGGCATATAATATGAGTAAGGAGGATGCCAATGGTTTTTAATACAGGAGCTGCGCTGTTAGATGCGGTAGTTCTGGCTGTCGTATCAAGAGAACAAGAAGGCACGTATGGATATAAGATTACACAGGATGTAAGAGAAGTGTTAGAAGTATCAGAATCTACATTATATCCAGTATTAAGGAGACTTAAGAAGGATGGCTGCTTGGAAGTTTATGATAAGCAATACGGCGGTAGGAACCGCAGATATTATAAGATCACATCTGTGGGAATAGCACAGCTTTCGTTATATAAAGAAGAATGGAAACAATATTCCCAGAGAATATCTGGAATTTTTGAAGGAGGAGAGAGAGTATGAACCGGGAGGAGTACTTAAAGAGATTATCTTTTTTACTAAAAGATCTTCCAGAAGAAGAAATTGAAGATGCGATCGCATATTATGAAGATTATTTTGAGGAAGCAGGAGAAGAGAAAGAAGAACAGGTGATCAAGGAACTTGGTTCCCCAGAGAAGATCGCGAAGATGATCCGTGATTCTGTACAGGAAAATCAGGCAAGCAGTGAGTATACAGAAGAAGGATATAGACAGGAAACTTACGAAGATTACCAACAGATGAGTAGAAAAGACTCACAAAAGGAAGCCAAACAGGGCAGCAGATGGCATATGAAGGGAAGAAGAAACCGGAATATCATTTTGATGATCTTAATTCTTGTCTTTGTGGGAAGCTGGCTGATTCCTGGTATTTTTGGCATTGTGATTGGAATTGCAGGAGGAATTTTTGGCAGTTGTGCAGGATTGTTGTTTGGAGGACTTGGGTTGGTTGGCGCTGGAATTTATAAGATGTTTACGACAGTTCCATATGGTTTATTGTTGATGGGCGGCGGTTTTCTGATGATCACTGGTGGAATTTTGTTATTATGGTTCCTTGTATGGATCTGTGCAACTGCCATTCCATGGATCATTGCAAAGATCCGTGAATTTTGGAACAGAAATTTTGGGAGAGGATGTGAATAAGTTTGAAGACGTTTAAGAAAGTATGCATGATATTAATATCAGTAACAGCTGTTGCAGGGATCGGATGCATCATAGCAGCATTTGTTATGGGTGCAGATCCAAGACAGATCCGAAATTATACAGAAGGAAAGACAAGCGGCAAATTACAGACAGAGGAACGAAATATAAGAGCAGATCAGATCCGGAAATTAAATATTGATATTGGAAGTGGAGATGTGAAGCTACAAAATGGGAATCAGGATCGTCTGATCATAAAGAAAAAAGGAAGCTGGGAGCCAGTGATATTAAAGTCAGATGGAGAGATTGAAATCAAGCAGAAGAGCAGACATTTTAAATTATTTTGGTTTCAATCAAACGATGAGATCACAGTTATTCTGCCCAAAGGAGTTACCTTTGAGAAAGTTTCCATGGATTGTGGCAGTGGAGACATTGCGTCAGATTCTTTGAATATCACAGACGAACTTGACATAGACTGTGGAAGTGGAGATATTGATCTGACAACGATCACAACATCAAAGACAGAGATTGATCTGGGTTCTGGAGATGTCACATTGACAATGGCAGGAACAGAAAAAGATTATAACTATAATATAGATTGTGGAAGTGGAGATGTTAAGATTGGAGATATACTTTTCGAAGATGATCTAAAAAAACGAAATATCAATGCATTAAGATGGATTAATATAGATTGTGGAAGTGGAGATCTTACGATCGATTTCGATAATACAATATTGTAAAACAAAGTAACAGATAGATGGAGGAAAAGGAAATGAAGAAAACATTGTATAAATCAAGAAAAGACCATTTTTTATTTGGTGTATGTGGAGGATTAGCAGAATATTTTGAGGTAGATCCAACTTTGGTACGAATCCTTACAGCAGCATTATGCACAACAGGAACAGGATTGTTGTTATATATTGTGGCAGCTGTTGTCATGCCGGAGCGTGTCGAGTAATTGTCTTTTTCTTGAATCAATCCAAAGAATGTGATAAAATAGAAAATCATGTCAAAATTCAGGTCAAATAAGACTTTGATCATGAAGATAAATACACATAAAGAAGAGGAGAAATCATATGAAATTACCAATATTGATCGCAATGGTTCTCTATATGGCAATGGTTATCTGGATTGGTGTCATTTACAGTAAGAAGACAAAGACATCCGAAGACTATTTCCTTGGAGGACGAGGACTTGGACCATGGGTTACTGCAATGAGTGCAGAGGCATCTGATATGAGCAGCTGGCTGTTAATGGGACTTCCTGGACTTGCATACGCAACAGGATTCAGCCAGGCAGGATGGACAGCAATCGGATTGATCCTTGGTACATACTTAAACTGGAAGATCGTGGCAAAGAGATTACGTCATTATACAGAAGTAGCAGATAATGCGATCACAGTGCCAGACTTTTTCAGTAACCGTTTTAAAGATGATAAGAAGATCTTAAGCAGTATTTCTGCAGTCATGATCCTTATTTTCTTTACAGTATACACAGCATCAGGATTTGCTGCATGTGGTACATTATTTAACTCTGTATTTGGATTAAATTATCAGAAGAGTATGATCGTCTGTGCGATCGTTATTGTATTATATACATCCATGGGTGGATTCTTAGCAGCAAGTACAACAGACCTGATTCAGGGATTATTAATGTCATTTGCCATTGTGATCGTACTGATCGTTGGAGTTGTGAATGCAGGTGGAGTAGCGAATGTTATTGCACACGGTCAGGCAATGGAAGGATTCTTTGATGTTATGAAGTACCATGACCCAGCAACAGGAGGTGCAGTATCACAGGGTGTGATCCCAATCTTATCCGGACTTGCATGGGGACTTGGATACTTTGGTATGCCACATATCCTTGTAAGATTCATGGCGATTCGTGACCCACAAGAAGTAAAGAAATCAAGAAATATCGCAATGATCTGGGTATTGATTTCTTTAAGTGTAGCCGTATGTATCGGATTTACAGGAGCAGCACTTTATCCCAATGTAGCAGAATTAGCTGGAAATGGAAATCAGAGAATCTTTATCTACATGACAACACATTTATTTAAAGGACTGATTCCATTATTTATGGCAGGAGTTATTTTATCAGGAATTCTTGCAGCAACAATGAGTACATCTGATTCACAGCTTTTAATTGCATCATCCTGCGTATCAAAGAACTTATTCCAAGGATTATTTAAGAAAGAAATGTCTGAAGAAAAGGTATTGTTAGTTTCAAGGATCACAACGATCGTGATCGCATTGATCGGTATCTTTATCGCAATGGATGAAAACAGTTCTGTATTCGGACTAGTAGAAAATGCATGGGCAGGATTCGGTGGAGCCTTTGGTCCATTAACACTGTTTGCATTATTCTGGAAACGAACAAACTTAAAAGGAGCAATCGCTGGAATGTTAAGTGGAGGTATCATTGCACTTGTATGGCCAGTGACTCTGGGAAAATTAGGTGGAATTTTTGGAATCTACTGCCTGTTACCAGCATTTATCGTATCTTCTATTCTGATCATCGTAGTTAGTTTATGTACAGAAGAACCTAACGATGTTATGGTGAAAGAATTTGAAGAAGCAAAAAGCCTCAATGATTAAATTGTGATTTGAATGACGAAAATTATTGGTGGAATATTATAAAAAGAGATCATATGTTTGCAACCCACTCGCGTTCGGACTCCCACGTAGCTGTACTAAGCTCCTGAATGGTCTAATGACCATCCACTCGCTAAGTGCAGACGTGTCCGTACGGTTGCCAACACATGATCTCTTTTTATAATATTCAAATAATTTACGTTATTCAAACCACTACACAGTGTGTATGTTTTACTGTATGGGCATTTATAATAAACATTTGTCTGTTACTAAAAAATTTGAAAACCGATAACGTTCAACATACAATACTTAATTTTATACGAGAATGTCTTCAGGTATTCATAAAAACATAAAGAAAGATAGAGG
>OCHI01000055.1_pt1 | contig 155360 bp, 161 predicted proteins | sample 1538691 | NCBI WGS metagenome assembly OCHI01 (sample SAMN04571718, study PRJEB22368) | human gut metagenome | biome: human gut; material: stool | host: Homo sapiens | place: Luxembourg | collected 2012-09-21 | reverse complement strand
TGTTCTTCCAAGTGCCAAACCTGTTATGCTGACAATTGCCGGAACAGAACGGCGGTTATCGGGTCTTGTCCGGCAAACGCGACCTGCTCCTATTTCTCCGACTGCTCCTCCAAAATTCAGAGCTGGTCCTGCAACTCCGGGTATAAACAAGAAGGAAGCTCCTGCAAAAAAACACAAACCACCGACTGGTTGTCCGTCTGCCAGCAAAAATTTTACCAATGCGAAACAATTTGGGCTTCCGATCCGGAAAATGCCTTTCCGCCATATTACAACAGCTGTGGAGAATACGTCACGCGAGAATGTTGCGAACCCAACGGCGTCGAATGCGGTTATATGTAACGCGGCCCAAACACAAAAAATCCCCGGGTGTTTCATTCTCCGGGGATTTTTTAACTACCGTTCCTTTCAACAGGCAATTCTCTTGGTCATCAGCCCTTCGGAAATCTGCAGATTGGTCATAATCATCGAATCAAGGGTTTTCTGATTGATGTCATCGACATTTTTGCCGATTTCCAGCGTCTTGCTGGAAACATAATCGGCCAGCTTAATCAGATTGTTTTTGGTTTCCGGCGGCAGCGGATTGTCATGTTTGGAAGCCAGGGTTTTAATGTAAACCCAAAGCTGCATGTTGTTGTCCAAAGCGCTGACCAGTTCTTTGGCGTCGCCGTTTTCGCGGGCCATCGACAGATCAATGGCACATTTCAGCAGCGAAAAGGCTTCTTCCGTCGCCAGATTGTTTTTAACCGCCTCAATCAAACCTTCCGAAATCTGCATATTGATATTAATCAGGCAGTCAAAATCGGATTTGCTCATTTTGCTGCCTTTGGACAGGGTCATGCGCTCAACGAAACGCGACAGTTTGATAAGGTTTGTTTTAATATCTTCGGGAAGCAAATTCTTTGCACTTTTAAGTGATGTTTCTATTTCCACCCAAAGTTTCAAATTGCTGTCCAAAACCGAAACAATCTCCAGTTCATCGCTGCTGGTCGAGGCTTTCGCCAGAGCCATTGCGTGATTCAGCAGAATAACGGCTTCGTTTTCAGCATTCTTAACTTGGTCTATTTTGTTGTTCATCTCAGCTTCCTTAAAACTTATAGGGTTATCACAAAAATATATAATCTATCCGATTATCTTTTTAAACAGTTAATTTCAGTTAATACCCTGAAAAAAGTCTGCCTTATAATAGGGGAAAAAAGACAGACTTTTCTTTCAGGAAAAATACAGAGCTTGGGGAAACTCTGCATATAAAGAAAAAATGGGGAGATTTTTTCTTTAAAAGCGTCAACATAATAATAGGGGAACTTGCAAAAAAACTTAGAACGGCGCGATAATGTCCAGCAGCTGGCGTCCGTATCGGGGCTGCTGCATGTCGGAAATCGTGCCCTGGCCGCCGTAGGAAACGCGAAGCTCGGCAATTTTGCTCGACTCAATCGAGTTGTCGGAAGAAATGTCCGCCCGGCGGATAATGCCTCTGACGGTCAGCTGGCGAAGCTCGTAGTTGACCCGGATTTCCTGCGTGCCTTCAATAACCAGATTGCCGTTCGGCAACACCTGCGTAACAATCGCCGCCATAGTCACGTCGATTTTCTCGCTGCGGTCGATTTTGCCTTCGCCGGAAACGTCATGATCTGACTGAACGTCAACCAGGTTGGCCGGAATAACGGAATCCGGCAGATAATCCTTGGCATATTCCTCATAACCGAACAATCTGCTCACGCCGACCGTATCCGAGTTGTTGTCGCGGGTCTGTTCGGTTTCGTTCTCCAGCTTGGCCGCATCTGAAGCCGAAACGTTAACCGTAATGATGTCGCCCACCTTGGAAGCCCGCTGGTCTTTGAAAAAGCCTGAAGAACCCGCGCGCCACAGCGAATTGGCGCCGGCATAATGTTCCGGTTGTTCGGGCATCGGCATCGACACCGGCTGATAGTTGGGCGCCGTCACCGGGTTTTCAATCGGGGTCAGCGGCGGCTCTGCGCCGATGTTTCTGATGCGGCTCCAGGCGTTGCAGCCGCTCAGGGCCGTTGCCATCAGCAAAACTGCCGTCATCTTCGCAAAACTTTGGTTGTTGTTCATGTCAATAGTCCCCTTCTATTGGATTTCCGCTTCTACGGTATCTTTGTCAATAACGCGGCCGAACAGCGTTTTCTTGCTTTTCGGATTAAGCATCTCGATTTTGTCGCCCTTGCCGCCGTCGCCCAAAGCCTCAACCTTGGCCGTAATCTGCATCTTGTCGGTTCGGTAAACCACGGTCACGACGTCACCTTTTTTAATCAGCACCTGATTGCCGATATCCCTGTCCATGACGATTTTGCCTTCCTTCAGCAGCTTTTTGGCTTCCTTGCCGGCCAGCCGCTCCTTATCGGTGACAAAACTCGGCTTGATCCGGTTCTGACGGACGGTAATCTGCTTCAGCATTTCGGGAGCAATGACTTCGCCTTTCTGAATATTCTGCGACGGAACCCAAATCTCGCTCAGCAGAAAATAGCGGCCGGTAATGTTCGTCCGGGCATAGGACTTGCCGTCGGCAAAAATTTCCGCATTGCACGAAAAACGGTTCTGCAATTCGTCCATTTTCAGACCAGAGACCAGAATTTTAGCTTTTTGAGCATTTTCGATATGAAAGACGGTTTGCCCACCAAAAAATTCCACATCCAGCGCCTGATTTTGTCCCTGCTCGACAAATTCCTCTTCAATTGCCTGTCTGATTTCATCTTCCCCCACAATCAGCAGATTCTCTGCATTTGCCATACTAATTCGGCATAACGTCAAAACTGCGGCTAAAAAGAATTTCATCATAACTCCCCCTGACATCCGTCCGTTATCTCAGCGACGTAATCGTGCTGAGCATCTGGTCAGAAGTCTGAATGATTTTCGAGTTCATCTCATAAGCGCGCTGCGCCGAGACCAGCTCGGTAATTTCGGCCACCGGATTGACGTTCGAAGTTTCCAGATAGCCCTGCAGAACCGAACCGAAAGATTCGGTGTCCGGATTGTCAATAATCGGCGCGCCGGAAGCTTCGGTCTCCAGAAACAGGTTCTGTCCCATGGCTTCCAGTCCGGCCTCGTTTGGAAACGTCGCCAGTTCCAGCTGTCCGACATTGGTTTCGTCGGTTTCGCCGTCCTGCTTAATCCAGACCTCGCCCGAATTGTTGACGTAAATCTCAACCGCATCGTCGGGAATGGTAATTTCCGGCTGAACCACATAACCGTCGTGCGTCACGATAACGCCGTCGCCGTTGCGCTGAAAGGCGCCGTCGCGGGTATAAGCCGTTCCCTTGCCTTCCGGCAGTTCAATCTGAAAGTAACCGCGGCCGCGAATGGCCAGGTCCAGCGTGTTGTTGGTATTGGTCAGGCTGGTGCCGTCGGTAATGCGGTAGACGGCGGCGGTTCTGACGCCGAGACCCAGCTGAATGCCGGACGGCACAATCGTGTCGGAAGACGTCGACGCCGAACCCGGACGGATAATGTTCTGATACAGAAGATCGTTAAATTCGGCTCTTCTTTTCGTATAGGCCGTAGTGTTCATGTTGGCGATGTTGTTGGAAATAACGTCCACGTTGGTCTGCTGTGCCAGCATTCCCGTTGCGCCGATTGCTAATGATCTCATTTTCTTTTCCCCTTGCTTAAGCTAATTGCGAATAAGTGCTGATAGTGTTCGAAATCCGGTCATGCTCCTCGTCAATCATCGACTGAACCATCTCATAGGAGCGTTGCAGTTTAATCATCTTGGTCATTTCCGTAATCGGATCGACGTTCGACTTTTCGACGGCGCCCTGAACCACTTTGGCATTTGCCGCCGGCTGCATCATGTTCCCGGCCGTATTCTCAAACATCGTGTCGGCAACTTTTAAAAGTTTCTGATTGTTGGCAAACGAAACCGTCTTAATCCGACCGATAACGCCGTTTTCGGTAAAGACCTCGCCGTTTTCGGCAACCGAAATTTCGGTCTCGCCGGGCGCGATGAAGAAAGGCTCGTTGTTCTCAGACATAACGGCATACCCCTCGCTGGTTACCAGCTGTCCGTCGGCGTCAAGCTGAAACTGACCTTTGCGCGTATATCTCTCGCCTTCCGGCGTTTCAATCGCAAAGAAAGCATCCCCCTGCAAAGCCAAATCGAAAGTGTTTCCGGTATGGACAATGGCGCCTTCCTTGAAATCCTTATACATTCCGAAATCCTGCGTAAAATAGACGGGAACCCTGCCGAACCCCTCGGCGTTTTTGGTCTGCGTCAGATACGAAGCAAATATCGCGTCGTCCTGCTTGTAGCCGGAAGTGTTCATGTTGGCCATGTTGTTGGAAACAATGTCCATCTGCTTCCACAAAGCCATCTGACGCGACAAGGCTATGTATTTCGTATTATCCATTATATTCTCCCCAATCGTTTGGATAATTTTTTCTGTTGAATACACCTATGCAAATGTCGTGCCAAATTTTAAAACGCCGGTTATAAAAAAAATCCGCCCTTTTCCAAAGACGGATTTTACAATCGCGCAGCCGACGGTTAAGGAACTCGCGTAACGCCCTCAACAACGCCGTCAACGCTGCTTGACACCTTACCGGCCACAGAACACATATAGGTTACCGTTCCGTTCGTACCGTTATGAGATGTCGTATAATAACAGCTGGCAAAACGCGGATCGCAACAGTAATAAGTTCCGTTGCAGGATATCAGCGACTGCGAACCGCAATCCGGCTTCGTTGCCGGCGCCTGATTGCAGGAAACGCAAACCCTCGGACAATTGTAAAGATCTGCCATATCTTCCGGCCTGTTATATTCGGCGCAGCCGTTAGCACACAGTAAACCCAACTGACATACCTTACACTCGTCCGTATAGCAGAACTTTGACAGCTCTAATACCCATCTGCTTATACATTTCTCTCCCGAAGGCTCCGTTGAAGAATATCCGTAATCTTCACAAGTGCCTTTCTTTTCGACGACACATTCATTGCCGGACTTAACATACCCGTCGTTGCAGGACCATGAGCTGATTTTGGAGAAGCAGTCGGAGAAGTAGGAACAGGTCGCGTTCGCCGGACAGCCTGATATAGCTTCGGTGCGGTTGCGGCAGTTGTCCGTATAGGGGGTCTCGCACTTGGTTGCGCAGTCGTCGTAATATTTCATGCAGCCATAAGTCTGCGAATTGTTGTCGGTGCAGTTATGGCAGTTATCCGGATAAGCCGTCTGACATTTGGACGAACAGTCACTCCAGTACGTTTGGCAGCCGTACGGCGCCTCAACTGCCGTGCGATTGCCGCAGTTGTCGTTTTCGCAGGACTGGCATTTGGACAAACAATCCCCAAAATACGAGGCGCAGCCAAACTGGCACGAAACTTCGGTTCTGTTTCGACAGTTGTCGTTATAAGCCGTTTTGCATTTGGACGGACAATCTTCCCAATATTCGGCACAGCCATACGGCGTGGAGACCGCTTCCCGGTTCTGACAGTTGTCGGCATTGGCGCTTTTGCAGACCGAAGAACAGGGCGCCGGATAATATTCATCGCAGCCGTATTGCCCTTCGTTAACCCCGGACGGACAGTCACAGCCGGTATATTTGCCGCCGCAGCTGGCTCCCGATACCGAACGCGGATAAGAACAGTTGGACGAAGTGTATTTATATTCCGGCTTGCAGGCACAGCTTTCATATTTGCCGCCGCAGCTGGCGCCTTGTCCGACTTGGTTTGAAGCGCAGCTGACCAGTGCCGGATCGCATTGACAGGAAACATACTTGCCGCCGCAGCTCTCTCCGACCCCATCCTGCCCCGCCGGACAGCTTACCAGATTAGGCGCGCACTTACAGCCCAAACCGTAAGCCGGATTATACGGACAAACCCCGTCAATGGTCTGTACCGAGTTGCAGTTCTGTTTGCCGTAACCTTCGTCCAGACATTGTTGAACCGTATCCATGCTATAATCGTCTCCGGTTCCGAACCCGGCGTTGGGATCGCAGTCGCCGACGCCCAGAAAACAGATTGAGGCAAGTTTAAGGGAAGAAGAAATATCGGATATGGGCTTCAACTCGATAGGTGTGTCTGTGTGTGTATATGTGATGAAACCGGGAGCGGCCATGGAAACAGCCGGTACCAGCAGTAGAGTTGCAGAAGATAAAAGCAGATTTCGCATGATCGTTCTCCCGAAAGTTCAGAATTGAAGTCCATATCTGAATATCAGGATACACTGATTTGTCGGAAGAGTCAACTATTAATGAAACTACATTTTTTTCTGTCTACCAATAATGGAACTACATCTATTTTTGTCTTACCGACAGCTTTTAACTTTTTTCAGAATATAATAATCCGCCAAAGGCCCTTCCACAGGCTGCATATCCATATCAAGACGGCGCAGCTGCCCCCCCTCGAGCCGATAATAGGAAGGTTCTTCCCCGGAAAGCGTTACTGCAACAATACTGCCGTCCGCCGAAAAAGTTCCCCTGTCGGTAAAAATGCCGTCCTTTTTGCCGATGTACACCAGACGTTGCGACACCTGATTGTCTTCACCGAAAGTCAGCGTGGTTTCGATTCCCGGCGCATCCGCCGCCGGCAGCGTCCCCTGATACACGCCACAAACGCTTTCTGTTTTCGGAGTACAGGCGGCCAGCCATAAACCGGCCGTTAAAATCAGACCTTTTTTCATTTCATACCTCCTTCGGCAAAGATATAATTATTGCCACCCGAAAAAACGACACAGAAAGCAAACAAAAAATCTCAGGCGTTGAAATTAAGTCCCCAATCCGCATAGCGGGCCGGATCGTCTCCCCAGTTCTCGCGGACTTTTACAAACAGAAAAAGATGAATCCGCTCTTCCAGCAGCTCCTCAATTTCCCGGCGCGCCGCCTGACCGATGCGTTTAATCATTGCGCCGCCCTTGCCCAGAACAATTATCTTCTGGCTGTCACGCTCGACATAAATCGTGATTTCGGCCCGAACCGAACCGTCTTCGCGCCGCTCCCACAACTCGGGTTCAACCGTCAGCGCATACGGAAGTTCCTGCCGCAGAAACAAAAACAGCTTTTCGCGGACAATTTCCGCCGCCAAAAGCTTCAGCGGCATGTCCGAAATCTGATCTTCTGGATAATACCACGGGCTGACCGGCAAATTGTCGGCCAGATATTTGTAAAACTCGTCAATCTGCCTGCCGGTCAGCGCCGAAACCATAAACGTTTCCCTGAATCTTCCGGCCGCATTGATTTTAGCACTCAGCTCCAACAGCTTTTCCTTTTGAACCAAATCAATTTTGTTCAAAACCAGTACCGCTTCAATTTTGTTCTTATTAAGCCTGGCGACAATCGACTGCGTTTCGTCGTCAAAACCGCGGCGGGCGTCAACGACCAGAACCGTTATGTCTGCATCGCCCACCCCGCTCCAGGCCGAAGCGACCATCGCGCGGTCAAGCCGGCGCTTGGGCTTAAAGATTCCCGGCGTATCCAGAAAAATTATCTGCGTATTGTCATAAATGCCGATGCCTTTGACCAATGTGCGGGTCGTCTGCACTTTCGGCGACACAATCGACACCTTGGAGCCGACAAAATTATTGGTTATCGTCGACTTTCCGGCATTCGGTGCCCCGATGAGGGCCACAAAACCGCAGCGCGTCTGAGAAGAAAACGCATCAGCCATTTTTAATACCCAGCTTTGCCAGCATTTTGGCGGCCGCTTCCTGTTCGGCCAGCTTTTTGTTGCGGCCGCTCCCCGCTTCGGCCGTGCCCCCGGGAAAAACGACTTCCATATGAAACAAAGGCTCATGCTCGCTGCCTTCGCGGCTGACCAGCCTGTACTGAGGCACGCCCAATCCCAGATTATGCGCCGTTTCCTGCAACAGCGTCTTGGCGTCTTTGGGCGGCGCCACGTTCTTGTCTATCAGTTCTTTCCAATGTTCGTTGACAAACTCGACCGCCTGTTCGCAGCCGGCATCAATGAATATGGCGCCGATGACCGCTTCGCAGACGTCGCAAAGCACGTTTTCGTTCTCGCGGATCTCCTCGTTGGCAACAATGACAAACCTGTCCAGACCAAGCCGCCGCGCCGTTTCGGAAACGCAGTCCTTGTTAACCAGACCGGTATGCCGCTGCGAGAGGCTGCCTTCCGGCTCATTGGGAAACATCCTATACAAAAGCGCCGCAATCGTCAGCCCCAGCACCCTGTCGCCCAAAAACTCCAGCCGTTCGTAATTTTCGCTCAGCCGCGACGAATAACTGCTGTGCGTCAGCGCCTGTCGGAGCAGCTGTTTGTTCTTAAACTCATAACCAAGAATTTTTTCAAGTTTCTGCAAATTTTCCATTCCGCTTTCCTCTGCCAAGGTTCGCAGTAAAACTATTTGATTTTGTCAAACAGACGTTCCCAGCGGATTTTCTTCGGCCAGGTCCAGGGCTTGTACCAGGCGCCCTCGTCATTATGCGAGAAAAACAGAAAACGCGCCTTGCCGACCAGATTTTCAAACGGCACGAAACCGACGTCAAAGCGGCTGTCGTTAGACTTGTCGCGATTGTCGCCCATTACGAAGAAACTTCCCTGCGGCACTGTCACTTCAAGCGTATTGTCGGCATTTTCCTTATCGGAAATTTCGATAATCGTATGTTTAAATCCCTCCGGCAGCGTTTCGGTATACTGGTGGAAACGCTCGGCATTGCCGCCTTCGTCACGAATAACGAAATCTCCCGCATCTTCGCGGGAAACAGCCTTGCCGTTGATATACAGGCGGCCGCCGCTCATTTTTACCTTATCGCCGGGCAGGCCGATAATGCGTTTGATGAAATCGGTCTTGTTGTCCTGCGGAAACTTGAAGACCACGACATCGCCGCGCTGCGGCATGTCTTCCCATATGCGTCCGTTAAACAACGGCAGCGAAAACGGCAGCGAATGCTTGGAATAACCGTAAGTATATTTGGAAACGAACAGATAATCGCCGACATACAAGGTCGGATACATCGAACCCGACGGAATTTTGAACGGTTCAAACAAAAACGTGCGAATTAAAATCGCGATGACAACCGCATAAAACACCGTTTTGACGGTATCGGCCAGGCTCTCTTCTTTCTCCATCTTTCTTCCTCATAATTCTTTGTTTTTATTCTTATTATTTTAGAGAAAAACATGAATGATGCCCTTTTCTAAAACAATGTCTTACATACTAGCGATTATTTTTATTATATCAACCCCAAAGTTTAAATAATCTCAATAATTACAAAGGCCTGTGCCCAGGGATAATCGTCGGTCATCGTCACATGGATTTTAAATGCGGCTCCGCCGCAGATTTCCTCCAGCCGCCGGCGGGCACCGTTCTGCAAATACAGCTCGGGCTTGCCGCTCGGCTGATGAACAATTTCAATGTCGCGCATAAATATCCCGTCGCGGAAACCGGTTCCCAGCGCCTTGGTACAGGCTTCCTTGGCGGCAAACCGTTTGGCCGCCGCACAGGCGTGTTCTTTCGGCGACAACCGTTCCCGCCGCGCCAGTTCCGCCTTTTCCCTTTCGGAAAAGGCCCGGTTGACAAAACGTCCGCCAAACTTCGCCAGCGCTTTCTCAAAACGGTTTATATTTGCCAAATCGCAGCCGATACCGACAATCATCTTCTTCCCTCACAATCTAACCCTGTTTTTCCGACGGTGTTCCGAAACCTTGTCCAAAGCCTTCTTTACCAGATAATAAGACACGAGCCAGACCAGAACATAATACGGCACGCAGCCGGCAATCATCGGCTTGAGCACCGGCCAGACGTCCTTTCCGAAAGAACTGAAATCCAGTGTCATCAGCGCATGAAAAGACTTTTCAAAAACATGTGCGAATTCAATTTTTCCGGCCCCGGTCTCACCCAGCATCAGCCGCCCCGTATAAAGCACCGAAATCCATATAAACGGAAAAGTCCACGGATTTCCGACAACCGTTCCGACCGCGCTGGCAATAATGTTGCCGCGCAGCAGAAACGCCGTCGCCGCGGCCAGAATCATATGGAAACCGACAAACGGCGTAAACGAAATGGCCGCACCGCAGGCAAAACCGGCCGCAATTGACCGCGGCGTTCCGCCGAGACGATGCAGTTTAAGCAGAATAAACTGCCCGTAGCGTTTCCACCCGCCCTGCGGCCATAAATATCCCGACAGACGTTTTTTCCAAGAAAGTTTTTCCCGGCGTTTGAACAATAAACCCAACTCCCGTAAAATTTCGTTTATTGCAATATATACATTTTATTTAAGAACAACAAGATTTTTTATAATTAGTTCCCTACTATACAGAAGACGTTCAAAACCTCGGAGAACGAAGAAAATAATAAGGATTTATTTTACCCGCTGATCCTGTACCAGTTCCTCATTATACGAGAGATTTTATTGGGCGGCGCGAGCCACGTAAGATATAACCTTTGACGCTTTGAGCGCGGCAATAATGTCCGTCAAATGTTTGAGATCCTTAACTTCCACGTCGACAAGAATTTCAAAGTAGCTGACCGTGCGGTTGACAATGTTAAGATTGGCAATGTTGCCGCTGTTGCGCGCAATCAGGTTTGAAAGTTCGGCCAAAGTTCCCGGTTCGTTGGCCAGCATGATTTTCAGACGGCCGGTATGCATTTCGTTTTCGGCCTCTTCGCCCCAGGCAATATCCAGCCAGCGCTCAGGCTCGTCGGCGTATTTTTCCAGCGCCTTACAGTCAATGGTATGCACGGCCACGCCTTTGCCGGTTGTTACAATACCGACAATGCGGTCGCCCGGCAACGGATGACAGCAGCCGGCAAAATGCACCGCCATCCCCGGAATCAGCCCCTTGATTTTCAGGGGTTCGCCCTTGCCTTTTTTCGGCTTGACGATTTTCTTGAAACTCGGCAGTTTGACCGACTTGACCACTTTTTCGAGCTTCGACTGCTTATATCCCGGATAAACCGCTTTCAAAACGTCCCAACCGGTAACAATCCCCTCGCCGACTTTGGCATAAATGTCGTCAATCGTTTCCGCCTCAAAATTCGGCAGTACGTTAACCAGTCCCTTTTCGGAAAACTCCAGACTTTCACCCTTGAACAAACGTTCGAGAATTTCCTGCCCCAGCGTAATAAACTGTTCGCGTTTATAAGCGCGAACATAACGGCGGATGGCTGCTTTTGCCTTGCCGGTAACCACGAACCGCTCCCACTCCGTTGAGGGATGCTGCGCCTTGGACGTCAGAATTTCCACCTGGTCGCCGTTTTGCAGAACGGTCCGCAACGGACGAATTTCGCCGTTGATTTTCGCGCCGACGCAGGTATCGCCGACCGACGAATGCACCGCATAGGCAAAATCGACCGGCGTTGAATTGACCGGCAGACCGATAAGATCGCCCTTCGGCGTAAAACAGAACACCTGGTCATTATACATTTCCAGTTTGGTGTTCTCCAAAAACTCTTCGGGATTCGATGCCTGTTCCAAAATCTCCAGCAGCTCGCGTATCCAGCGGAAATTCTTGCCTTCGGCTTTTTGCCCCTGTTTATAGGCCCAGTGCGCAGCCACGCCTTTTTCGCCGATTTCGTGCATTTCGTGCGTGCGTATCTGAATTTCAATACGTGTATTTTCCGGTCCGATGACGCCGGTGTGAATGGACTGATAGCCGTTCGGCTTCGGCGTCGAAATATAATCCTTAAAACGGCGCGGAACCATGTGATATTTGCTGTGCACAATGCCCAATGCCTGATAGCAGGTCGCCACGTCGTCAACAATAATGCGGAAAGCCATAATATCTGACAGCTGTTCGAACGACGCGTTCTTCTGCTGCATTTTGCGCCAGATGGAATAAGGCGTTTTTTCTCGTCCGGAAACCACCGCTTTGATACCGTTCTCCTCCATGTCTTTCTGCAGCTGCTCAATAATTTTCGGCACCAGGTTGCTGTCTTTTTCACGCAAAAAGTTCAGACGGGCGACAATTGAATCATGCGCTTCCTTGTGCAGTTCGGCAAAAGCGATTTCCTCCAGTTCACTCTTAACTTCCTGCATGCCGATACGTTCGGCAAGCGGCGCATAAATATCCAGCGTCTCGCGGGCAATGCGGGCGCGCTTTTCCGGAGCGCAGAAATGCAGCGTGCGCATGTTGTGCAGACGATCCGCCAGCTTAATCAGCAGCACGCGGATATCTTCCGACATCGCCAGCAGCAGCTTGCGAAAATTTTCCGCCTGTTTGTTGTTGGCCGATTTCTGCTCGATTTTTGCCAGTTTCGTCAGACCGTCGACAATCTGCGCCACCTGGTCGCCGAACAGTTCGCGGACTTCCTCGACCGTCGTATCGGTGTCTTCAACCGTATCGTGCAGCAGTCCCGCAATAATGGACACCGAATCAAGCTTGAATTTGGTCAGGATACCGGCCACCTCGACCGGGTGCGAATAATAAGGGTCGCCGGAAGTGCGAAGCTGGGCGCCGTGCTTCTTCATCGCAAAAACATACGCACGGTTCAGGGCGTCTTCATCGGCGTCGGGATCATAGGATTTAACCAAATCAACTAGTTCATACTGTCTTAACATCGCAACCTTATTATTCTAAATAAAATTCTTCTGAAATCGCGCTTTGAAAGCTATTTTATACTACAATTAAAAAATTAACAATTACTTTAAACAATCAAAAGCCCCGCTCGCAGAACGGGGCTTTTTACATTAAACGACCTCAGAAAAGGCTATTCTTCGTCAAAATCTTCTCCGGCGTCATCGCCCAGGTCAAAACCGTCGTCCAGACCGCCTTCCTCGTCCAGAGAAAGATCGTCGTCGCTGCCGGCGTCCACCGCATCCAAATCCAGCGCGTCGTCATCGTCGCCGTGAACCTGCATGCCGTCGTTCATTTCCGTATCCAGCAGCAGGCCGGAGAACTGCTCGTCCAAATCGGCCAGTTCTTTTTCGGCGGCCATAATTTCAAGCTCTTCTTCTTCCGGCTCCTCGACTTCAACATATTTCTGCAGCCCCATAACCAGAGACTTCTGCAATTCTTCAATGCTGACGGTCTCATCGGCAATCTCGCGCAAGGCGATAACCGGGTTTTTGTCATTGTCGCGGGCAACCGTAATCGGCGCACCGGCACTGATGTCTTTGGCTCTCTGAGCCGCAACCATCAGCAATTCATAGCGATTCGGAATTTTATCAACGCAGTCTTCAACAGTAACACGTGCCATTTTCTTTATACCTTTTGAAAGAGTTAAATCATTTTTTTATGCTTTATACCCGCAAATAAATTCAGATTGCAAGAAAAAAATATTTTTTTGCCCGTCAAGCGGCTGATTTTACGGCATTTAATTTTGCATAAATTTTCGACGGCAGTTTATCGATGTCGCCGGCACCCATGGTTATCGCGATTCCTTTAAAACCGGGTGCCGCCTCGACAATCTCGCTTTCCGTCATCAGCCGTACCGGAACCGTAATCTTGTCCATGATAATGTTAGAACTGACGTTCGGAATTGGCTTCTCACGGGCCGGATAAATATTCATCAGCACCACTTCGTCGGCCAACGACAGGCTTTGAGCAAATTCCGGCGCAAAGTCTTTGGTCCGCGAATACAAATGCGGCTGAAACACGACGGTCAGATAGCGGTCCGGCCAAATCCGACGCACGGATTTCAGAGTCGCCTCAATTTCCTTGGGATGATGCGCATAATCGTCAATCAGAATCAAATCTTCGCTTGCCGAAATGATGTTGAACCGGCGGTGAACGCCTTTGAACTCAGGCAGCGCCGCCCGAATTTCGTCGGCCGTCACGCCGCAGTCCAGCGCCACGGTAATCGCCGCCGCAGCGTTTTCAACGTTGACCATGCCCGGCACTCCGAGCTTCAGATTGAGAATGTCGCCGTTGCGCCCGTGATAGTCAAAACTGTACAAACCGTTTTCCAAACGCAGGTTGTCGGCATAAAAATCCGCCTTGTCGTTCAGGCTGTAAAAACCGTCAACCCTGCGCTTCCTGATTTCCAGTCCCTTTTTGATAAACAGTCCGCCTTTGGGAACCACCCGGCAGGCAAAATCCTCAAACGCGGCAATAATGCTGTCGCGGTTGCCGTAGATATCCATATGATCGGCGTCCATCGAGGTAATAACCGCTTTTTCCGGATTAAGCGTCAGAAACGAGCGGTCAAATTCGTCCGCTTCGATGACAATGTAATCCGACGAAGTGTCCACCAGCAGATTGCTGCCGAAATTTTCGGAAATGCCGCCCAGAAAAGCGCTGCATTTGACATGTGAATTATGCAGCAGCCAGGCCAGCAGCGTCGAGGTTGTGGTTTTGCCGTGCGTGCCGGCAATGCACAGCGCCTTGCCCGCATGCGAAAGCAGTCCCAGAACTTCCGAACGCTTATGCGGTTTCATGCCGCGGTCGGTAAAGAAGTTAAGCTGACGGTTGTCGCGCGGAATGGCCGGCGTATAAACCACCAGCGTATTCTCCGCATTACGGTAGATTTCGGCAATTTCATTTTCATCGTCGGCATAGTTGACGGCAATTCCCTCTTCCCGTGCCATCTTTTCCGTCAGCGGCGTCTGCGTACGGTCATAGCCGGCCACATTGTAGCCTTTAAGCTTAAAATAACGGGCCAGAGCACTCATGCCGATGCCGCCGATACCGACAAAATACACGTTTTTAATGTTGTCCAAAATCGTCATTGTTTTACTTTCTCACTTCCTGTTTAAACATTTCGCCGCGGTGCTCGTAGCTTCTGAACAGGTCAAAGCTCGCGCAGCAAGGCGAAAGCAGCACGACGTCGCCGGGTTCCGCACAGTTTCTGGCCGCCTTGACGGCATCTTCCAGATTATCGGTGTCAAACACCTTGCACAACGGCGAAAAACTTTCAATCAGCTTTTCGTTGTGCAGCCCCATGCAGACCAGCGCCTTAACCTTTTTCCGAACCAGCTCGTACAAAACGCTGTAGTCGTTACCCTTGTCCTTGCCGCCGGCAATCCAGACCACCGGAGCGGTCATGCTGTCCAGCGCATACCACGCTGAATCCACGTTTGTCGCTTTTGAGTCGTTGATATAGGTAACGCCGTCTTTTACCAGCACCGTTTCCAAACGATGCTCTACCTGCGGAAAACTTCTCAGCCCTTCGGCAATTTTTTCGTTGTCGACGCCGAGCCGCATACAGGCCAGAACCGCGCACATCGCATTATAAATGTTATGACGGCCCTTTATGCTTATTTCGTTTTTGTCAATCGAGAAAACCCGTCCCGATTCTCTGGCCGTCAGCCGATTACCATCCATATACGCCGCGCAGTCTTTTTTGTCAAGATGCGTAAACGGCGCCTGCGCCGGCACAATATCAAGCTCCTGCACTTTTTTGCGCACGGCGTCGCTGTCATAACCGTAAACAAACAGGTCTTCCGAACGCATGTTCTGCAAAATCCGGAATTTCGAATTGATATAGTTTTCATATTTGAAATCATAGCGGTCCAAATGGTCCGGCGTAATATTTGTCAGCACCGCCACGTCGGCCCTGAAATCAAACATGCCGTCCAGCTGAAAACTCGACAGCTCAATCACATACAGGGGATGCGCGTCCGCCGCAACCTGTGCCGCCAGCGAAAAACCGACGTTGCCGGCCAGCCCGGCGTCAATTCCCGCCGTATCCAGAATATGCTTAATCAGCAGCGTTGTCGTGGTTTTGCCGTTGCTGCCGGTAATGCAGCACATTTTTGCTGAACTGTGCCGTCCGGCAAATTCAATCTCCGAAATGACCTCAACGCCCCGGCGCCGCAGTTCCTTTACCACCGGATTGTCGTCGGGAATACCCGGGCTTTTGATAACCAGGCCGGCATTGTAGATTTTGTCGAGACCGTGACCGCCCTCTTCAAACTCAATCCGGTTGTCGGTCAAAACTTTACGATACTTGTCGGAAAGGCTTCCCTTGTCCGACAGAAAAACTTCATGTCCGAGCTTTTTGGCCAGCAGGCACGCGCCCGTGCCGCTCTCTCCGCCGCCCAACACAACTGTTCTCATTGTTTTCGTCCCTGTTCGTTTCCGCATTAGTACAGCACTAAAATCGGAGCATTACCTATAAATCGGTTATTGTCAATAATCTTTCTGCCGAGTTCGCTCCGGTTTTTGCGCGTTTCCAGCACGTCGGCCGTCGGCGCCTCATACATTTCCAAAACCGCCTGCACCGTTTCCCGCTGCAGATTTCCGATACGTTCGCCGGCAATATCCCTGAACGCGTCATAAACGCCCTGCCGATACATCAGAATTCCCGCTACCACGCTTCGCGTAAGCATGGAAACCCTATACGCCTTGACCGCCTTGTCACAGGTATAAGCCCAGCCTTCCGCGTCAAACCCCTCCGTATTGACGATTCTGGAAAACTCGCGTTCCAATCCGGCGTACCTGACTTTCTGAACCAGACGCTGGCACGGATTAACCAGATCTTTCAGCAGGCTGACCTGCGGCCCCCGTCCGTTTTCCTTTTCCCACATGTCAATAAGAATGCCCGCGGTATTAATCCGGTCATAGTTTTTCATGTCTTTGGTAAAGGCGTTGACCTTGTCCAGCGTTCCGGTAAAAGCTTTCACGTCGGCGGCGGTCAGCGGCCCGTTTTTGGTCGGTTCCAGCGTCCGCAGATCGCTCAGTGAGATTTTGCTTTGTTTTTCCGCTCCCGGCAGAAAATCTTCGTCCGGCACCAGCGCTTTAACTTTTTCGAAAAATGCCGGATCATGTTCGACTTTCGCCCGGGTTGACGGCCGCGGCGCCTTTTCCATGGTTCGTCGGTAATCCGGCCAGCTTTCCGGCATCAGCACATAATACAGGTACGGCGAAACGAACTCAAGGTCCTCTATTCCCTCAAGCTCGCGCGCTATTCTTTTCGGAAACCGGTTTTTGGTTTCTTTGATGCCGGGCATGTTCAGAATCTTCTCCGGCATGTTCGGCACCGTATGCAGATATGGGCCGATATACTGGTAATATTCGGGAGGAAGGGTTGAAAGCAGCGCCGTCAAATCGTCTTCGTGAACATTTTTAATGCGTTTCTCGGTCTGTCCATAATAGTCGATGGTCATTCGGAAAACGCTGTCAAAAATATTGCCGATATCCCAGTGAAAATCATATCCGCGATTGACAATCCGGTTATCGGCGACATACTTTTTAAGCATTTCCTCATAGGGCGGCAGTTTCTGCCCGATGTCCATATCGACGTCGAAGCTGACCGTCTTTTCCGGCGCCGCCTGTGCCGCAAAGGCAAAAGCCAGCGCGGCCGCCGCGGCTAATATCCGTCCCGTTTTTCTCATAATGCCGTAATTCTGGCCTTAAAGGTAAGCACTTTTTCGCCGTTTGCCGGAACCTCAACTTTCCAGAGTTCCGTCGAAGCGTTCTTTTTCTCACTTTTTACGCTTTCCGAAACAATCGTCCAGCTGCCGCCGAATTTCTGTTCAAAATTAACGACGGCCGATTCGCTCTTGGCATTTTTAAACGTGATTTCGAAATCGCCTTCATAGCTGTCTTTGGCCAGCCGGATCACGCCGGCTGTCTTCCCCTTGGCCGAAACGTCAAAAGATTTGCCCAGCGGCAGCTCGGTTTTGTCGCCTTTGGCCAGCTGCCGAAATTCGCTCTCGCCGATAAACTGCATGTTTCCCTTGCTGTCATTTTCATAAAAGCGTACCGTTCCCTGCGGCATCGGCAGCCCCAGACCTTCGGCTTCGACGTTGTTGAGCTTGTATGTAACCTGCGGATTGGCATTTTCAAACTCGTTCTCTCGCATGTTAAGTCCCGCATACAGCGGCGAAACCAGCTTATATTCGCGGACAAAACGAACCTTTTCCTTCGTAAACAGGCTTACCTGCTTGGACTGGTTGTCCTTAATCGTCGTCCGTGCCGGCAGCGTATAAAGGTAATAATCGGCAAAGGCCTCGCTGCTCGCGCCGGCAGCGGCGCTTTCGGCCACGGCCATGTCATTTACGGCCGCTTTCATCGCCAAACCGTACATCCGCGGCATAACCGGCGGCTGTACCTCGTTGACACTCCCCGCAATCAGCTGCACGGCTGCGTTTTCATATGTGGTGCCCGACTGGTTGTTGAGCGTAATCCAGCCGTTCAGAGCCAATGTATTGCTGCCGTTGACTTCCGCTACATAATCGGCCTTCCAGCTGATGCCGGAAGTCAGGTAGGCAAGCTCCAGCCTTTTGCTGCCGGCCGTCTTGTTGTTGAGCGAAATGTCCAGCGTCGGCCTGGCAGTAAGGTTCTCTGGCAGTTTTTCATAAACGATGCGCCCCGGGAAATCGGTCTCGATACCGTAATCGAACTGCAAAATCGGCCGGCCGTTGTTGCTGTCGATGATTTTGGCGCTGTTAAAAACCGTCTGCCCGGTCTGTTCATTGTACAGGGCCGTTTTTACCGTCTGCCCGACGGATTCGTTAAGAATATTGTAAGGCGTCAGAAGATTATAGTTGTAATTCTGTTCGGTGACCGTGACGCCGCTGCCGGAAAGCATGGCGGTCTCGGGCTTAATCTGGTCGGCGACGCCGACGAAGGCAACCGAATTATTGCCCTTTTCGAGCATAACCTCCCGGGTATCGCGGACAAAACCCAGACTGTTGTTGTAAATACTGATTGCCATATCCACTGATTTGTCTTTATCGAGTATAATTTCCTTGTCCGCGGCCAAAGAACCGGAAGAAGGCAGCAACAGGCCGAGAGCCAACAGAATTTTAACATAATTTTCGCGCATTTTATACTCCCTTAAAAAGATGATTTGCGAACAATATAATCTATAAATTTACAAAAAAAAAGTGATAAAATGCTAATATTGCTAGACTCGGTAACGATATTTTCATAATATCAGGATAGATTGGTTCAAAAGCTTAATTTAAGGAGAAAAAACATGGCATGGACTGAGCAAATGGTTGAAGACCTCAAAAAAATGTGGCATGAAGGTTTAACCACCGGCGAAATCGGCAAACGTCTCGGCGTTTCCAAAAACTCCATCGTCGGCAAAGTTCACCGCCTGCAGCTCTCCGGACGGCCGTCTCCGATTAAGAAAAAAGACGAAATTTCCGAAGAAAAAGCCGCTCCGGCCAAACCGGCAAAAGAAGAAAAAGCGGCACCGGTCAAGGCCAAAGAAGAAAAGCGTCCCGAACCGGCAAAGGAAGAAAAATTCGAACCGGTTGCCAAAATGCCGGTCAAAAACAGCCATTCGCACTGCGGCAAAACTTCGCTGACCGACCTGGACAACCATACCTGCCGTTGGCCCGTCGGCGACCCCAAAGACGAAAACTTCCATTTCTGCGGCAAAAAAGTCAAAATCGGCCAGACCTACTGCGAAGAGCATGCCAACATCGCCTACGTCAAAGCCGGAAAGAAATAATTATTAACGACCTGATAAAAAAAGGACTTTAGAAATTATGTCAAAAGGAACACTGTTTGGTTTCATCGCCGCCGTCTGCGTCGTGCTCGGTTCCATTCTGTCGGCAACGGACAAGCCGCTGGCATTCGTCGACGTTCCGAGTATGATTATCGTCATCGGCGGCACTTTCGTCGCTCTTTTCCTTTCGTACGAAACCGGTCTCGCGCTCAAGGCCATTCGTCTTATGGGCAAAGCCTTCGGCCGTCACAAGGATTCCGAAGCCTCGCTGAAAGACGAAGTCGGCCAGATTGTGCGCTGGGCATATATCATTCAGAAAAACGGCCTGCAGGGTCTGGAAAACGAAATTACCGACGACATCCGCGCCAACAATCCGTTTCTGGCCTACGGTGCCGATTTGGTCGTTACCGGCTATACCGGCGCTGAAATCAAAACCATTATGGAACATATGATGGAATCTCAGGCTGAACGTGACCGCCGCGAAACCGACGCCCTCAAGAAAATGGGCGGCGACGCACCGGCTTTCGGTATGCTCGGCACCCTCATCGGTCTGATTATCATGCTCAGCAGCATGGGCGGCGACCCTTCGGCCATCGGCCCCAGCATGGCTGTTGCTTTGGTTACGACCTTTTACGGTATCATTCTCGCCCGCCTCATCTTTATTCCGCTGGCAACAAAAATGAGCGCCCGCAACGACGTTACCATGTTCAAAAACAATCTGCAGATGGAAGGACTGGTTCTCCTTGCCGAACGCAAAAGCCCGCGTTACATTCAGGACAAAATCAACTCCTTTGTCGACCTCAGCGAGCAGTTTTCCATCGACCGTGACCTTAATTCGGGCAAATAGGATATTGTCATGAAGAAAAAACCGGAAGAAAAAATTGACGAAGACTGGATGTCGACCTACGGCGACATGGTAACGCTGTTGCTGTGCTTCTTTGTCATGATGCTTTCCGTTTCCAAACCGGACGTTGCCAAATACGAGCAGATTTCCGCCGGCCTGAGCGAAGGATTGGGCAAAAAGATAATTCAGCGCCCGATTGAAATGCTGATGACCGAACTCAATGACGACATTCAATCGCTGGATTTGGAAAAGAAGGTCGCCATCGGCAGCGACACGCAGGGCATTGTTCTCGAGTTCGGCGGCGACATGCTGTTCAACCGCGGTTCTGCCGACATCAAACCCGAAGCGCTTCCCGCGCTCAAAAGAATGGCAGCCACGCTTCAGTCGGATCGTTACAAAAACTTTGTATTCAGCATTGAAGGACATACCAGTGACGAAAAACTTTCCAGCGAAAAATATCCTTCCAACTGGGAACTTTCTTCGGCTCGCGCATCTGCCGTCGCCCGTTTTCTGGAAGAACGCGGCATTGCCCGCGTCCGCATGCGCGCAACCGGCATGAACGACGTCAGCCCCAAATATCCTAACCTCGACCCGTTCGGCGACCCGATACCGGAAAATCGCATCCGCAACCGCCGCGTCGTCATTCACATAGAACCGTCGTTTATGTAGGCTTAATCAAAGGCTTCCAGACGCCAGCAGCCGTCTTCGTAAATCAAATGAAAAACCGTTCCGTTGGCAATCCGGCCCAAATCAACGCCGAATAAATGCAGCAAATTGCGCAGCGCCGAACCATGCGTCGCTACGCCGAAAACGTCATAATCTTCGTCCAGCAGCGCATTCAGCGCGGCAAACATTCTTTCCTGAATCTGCCGTTTGGTTTCGCCGCCCGGATAACCGACGTCAAGTTCCTCGGGATTTTTCCAACGGCTGCTGATATCCGGCCACAGTTCGTCAAGCTCGGCCGTCGTAATTCCTTCCGCTTCGCCGAAACAGCCTTCCCGAAACTCTTCCCGAACTTTAACCGGCAGATTTAAAGCTCCGGCGACAATTTCGGCCGTCTCCAAAGCCCGCTTCAACGGCGAAGAAAAAATGCATTCCAAACCGGCGTTTTTCAATTTTTCCAAAACCGAAAAAGCCTGAACCCGCCCCTCCTCGTTTAAGGAAAGATTAATGCCGCACCCCTGCCAGCGGTGCTCCTTGTTGGCATCGGTTTGTCCATGCCTGAACAAATATACGTCCTTCCGCATTAAAAAATTCCCCCTTCGGCACGCCAGTTGCCATCCTCATAAACCAAATGCAAAGCAGCACAGTTGGGAATCTTGTCATAAGGCACATGATAATAATTGAGCAGCTGCCCCATGGTTCCGCCGTGAATGGCGGCGCCGGCAACCTGGTACGGTTCTGCCGCCAAAGCGTCAAGTTCTTTCAATACGCGGTCGCGAGCCTCTTTTTTGCTCTCGCCGCCCGGAAAACGGATGTCCAGATATTTTTCGGCGGGATTATACCAGTTGTTCAATATTTCGGGACAGCTCTCCGCCAAATCGGCAATCGACTGCCCTTCGGCTTCGCCGTAAAAACATTCGCGAAGATTCTCGCGCACGATTACCGGCAAACCCAAACCGCCGGCAACCACCTCGGCCGTATGCCGGGCACGAATAAGCGGACTTGAGAAAATGACTTCAAGCTTTTTGCCGCGGAACTTTTCCAAAAGTTCTTCCGCCTGCCTGACCCCGGCCGCGTTCAAATCACAGTCCGTGCCGGAACCTTGCCAACGCTTCTGCCGGTTCAGTTCCGTTTCTCCGTGCCGGAAAACATAAAAGTCTTTTCTCATCATTCCTCACTCTGTTTGTATCTTCAGGAAAAACGGTTGCCGCAAAGCCTGAAAACGCCTGAATGCAACAAAGACTGCCTGCGGCTTCAAGCCTCACCGCATTTTGCAACCGCAATCCAGTGTAGAATACTACCCATAGAAAATCAATTAAATTAAATCGCTTGCATTTGCCGCCGCGAACGAAAACATTCCCGTCCGCAATCACGACAAAGCCCGCCTTCAATGGGCGGGCTTTGTTGTGGAGCGGGTAACGGGAATCGAACCCGCATTAAAAGCTTGGGAAGCTCTCATTCTACCATTGAATTATACCCGCGGCAGAAACATTCATACTATAAACGCATCTGCCAATTAATCAACATTTTTTTAACAAAAGCTCCGCCATTTTGACAACGCTTCCGCTTACTCATTGATTATACGAATTTATAATCGATGTTGCATTGACAACCGACTGGCGGTACAAACCGCTGTCCAGCATATCCAGACTGCGGATACAGTAATTGGCAACCTGATTGGCGGCAAGGTCAACGTTGCTGAAAGTTTCCGGATTTGCGACCTTGCTCCTGGCCTGCTCCAAAATACAGGCGTTCAGGCGCCCCTGCGGCGTCAGCGGCGTTTTGTCTTCCTCGGGAAAAGGAGCCATGCCGCTGCAGGCCGAAACGTTCAAAAACAACATTGTCATCAGAAATATTTTCTTCATTTTTTTTACTTTGCAAACAGAGTGTCCAGAGCTTTTTTCTTTTCGTCGATTTTTTGCTGCTGTTCGGCTCTCTTTGCCTCTATCTCGGCTTTTTTGGCTTCATATTTGGCTTTCTGCTCGGCAGCTTTTGCCTCTCTTTCGGCTTTTTGTTCGGCGGCCTTAGCTTCGCGTTCGGCTTTCTGAGCCTCATATTTTCTGGCTGCCTCAGCTTTTGCGTCGGCAACTTTCTTGGTCAGTTCGTCCTGCTTGTTCTGAATCTTCTGGGCCTCTTCAACCAAATTAAAGTCAGCGCCGGCACTATATGCGGTCAGAACGGCGGTCGATACGGCCAAAACGGCAAACAGTTTTCTCATGAACTTTCTCCTGAAATAAGTTTTAACTGATAAACAATATAAATTAAACCTTTAAAACTTCAAGCCTTTTAGGACTATTGCACAAAAAAGAGCGGGAAAGCCGCACGCCTTCCCGCTCTTTTAAATTCTCTTCCCGGCTATGCCAGCAGTCCGCTTAAAAGCGTCATGCCGATAAACAGCCCCAAAACGAAGAACACCAGACAAAACAGCCACGAACCATGACGCGGACGGCACAGGTTGACGAGTTCCAGATCCGGCAGCGGCATCTCCTTCTTCACGGCGGCAAACAACTCGTCGGCATTGCAGACGCCGAAATGCGCTTTGCACCAGTTTCTGACTTCGGGTTCGCCGATATGCAGATTGGCAAATCCGGCAATATAGGTTTCCCTGATTCCGCAAGCCTGCAAAACCGCAACCATGCCTTGGAAATAAACACCCGGTTCCTGATACATATGACCGAGAAATTCCCGCAAATCGTCATTCATCAGCAGCATCGGCATATTTTCGGCAATAACCGCCAGAGCCGAAAAGAAACGGCATTCTTCCCGCAGACAGCGGCAAAATCCGTCCTTCTCCCGCAAAACCGCATACTCGATATAAGCTTCCTCGCAAAAATCCGAAAGCTCATGCCGCAAACGCATCAGATTTTCGTCACATACGAAACTGAAACTTCCCTTTTTCAGCGCATCGTTCGCCCAAAGAATTGTAGGATAATTTTTCATAACTGAATTTTTTTGGTTAATTTATAATGATACATTCTCAAAGTCTTAGCTGATTGCGCGCAATATACCACATTCCCCTCCGACTGTCTAGACAAAAAAAAGACAGCCGGGCTTTCAACCTGCTGTCTCTTTTGTTCTGCAAAATCAGCGGCGACGGATAATGCCGCCCTGCTTCATCAGCGCCTCCATACGCAGGCCGATGATTTTTGCCGCCGGTTCGGAACGCTCATACCAGTCGGCGTATTTCCGAATACCTGCATAAAGCTGCGGATGCTGTTCCCGATACCGCTTGCAGAGCGTCAGCGCCTGCTCGGGCGTCAAATGCCCCGCCGCAGCCGCAATCGCGTCTTTCGACAGACGATAATCGCCGGTTCTGGCAACCCACTGGTTCCACAAATCCGCCTCCGTAAGTTCCTCGGATTGCTTTTCCCTTCCCCCTGCCGGCGCCGAAAGCTTTTCCATAACAGGCTCCGCGGCAGAAGGTTCCGAAACGGAACGGTTTTCTTCCGCGGGCGCCGACGGCAATACAATCTCTTTCTCCGCGCGCTGCCGGTTAAGTTCTTCAACTTGCTCTCTTGTCAGGGTAAAATCCTTGCCGCCGGGGTCATCGTCAGCGGATCTCCGTTTTTTCAGACGACGAAACAACAGCCAGATGCCAAACACGGCCAACATTGCGGCCATAATAATCAAATCATTCATATACAACGAATTTAAGTTAAACAATAATATTTATTCTCTCAACCGCACAATAATCATCTACAGGCTTTTTGACATAACACGGCCAGCCGCTTTTGTCTAGACAAAAAAATCAACAAAACCGGATATTTCCGACTTATCAAGACCCTGCCCGGATTGAGTCTTTTTTGCTGGCATTTAAAAAAATAAAGTGCTATAAAACGCGTACATAAGATTCTATTTAAAGTAACCCGAGGCCGGAAGATTAGGCATAAAATCGTCTTAATCCGAGGGCCTTTTCTATGTTAACCATACAAGGATAAAAATATATGTCTGACGTTAAGATGAAAATGATGGACGGTAACGAAGCCGCTGCTTCCGTTGCCCACCGCATGAATGAAGTCTGCGTAATTTACCCGATTACCCCGTCGTCTCCGATGGGCGAATGGGCCGATGCGTGGTCTGCTGCCAAACAGAAGAACCTCTGGGGCGTTGTTCCCGAAGTTCAGGAAATGCAGTCCGAAGCCGGTGCCGCCGGCGCCTGCCACGGTTCAATCCAGGCCGGTGCCCTGACCACTACCTTTACCGCTTCGCAGGGTCTGCTCCTGATGATTCCGAACATGTACAAAATCGCCGGCGAACTTTCGCCGTTCGTCATGCACGTTGCCGCCCGTTCTCTGGCTTACCATGCGTTGTCCATCTTCGGCGACCACACCGACGTCATGTCCTGCCGTCAGACCGGCTTTGCCATGCTGTGCTCCAACTCCGTTCAGGAAGCCCACGACTTCGCGGCCATTGCCCAGACTTCCACGCTGCGCTCCCGCGTTCCGTTTATGCACTTCTTTGACGGTTTCCGCACTTCGCACGAAATCAAGAAAATCAAACTTTTGTCCGATGACGACCTTCGTGCCATGCTCGAGGGCGTAAACTACCAGTTCAACGCCGAACACGCTCTGCGTCCGGAAGCTCCGGTCATCCGCGGCACCGCGCAGAACCCGGACGTCTTCTTCCAGGGCCGCGAAGCCTGCAACCCGTTCTATAACAAGGTTGAAGGCATTGTTCAGGAAGAAATGGACAAGTTTGCCAAAATCTCCGGCCGCAAATACAATGTTGTTGACTATGTCGGTGCCGCCGATGCCGAACAGGTCATCGTCATCATGGGTTCCGGTGCCGAAACGGTTGAAGAAACCATCAATTACCTCAATGCCAACGGCGGCAAATACGGTCTGGTCAAAGTCCGTCTGTACCGTCCGTTCCCGACCAAGTCTTTCCTGAAGGCTCTGCCGAAGTCGGTTAAGGTCGTCAACGTTCTGGACCGTACCAAAGAATCCGGCTCCATCGGCGAACCGCTGTATCTGGACGTCGTCGCCACGCTGACTCAGGCTTTTGCCAACAATGAAATCGCTTCGATGCCGCGTATCTACGGCGGTCGCTACGGCCTGTCCTCCAAAGAATTTACGCCGGGCATGGTCAAGGCCGTTTATGACAACGGCGCCGCTGCCAAACCGCTCAACGGCTTCTCGGTCGGCATTACCGACGACGTCAGCAAGACCTCGCTGCCGTTCGACGATTCGATTGACACCGAGCCCAAAGACGTCGTCCGCGCCGTATTCTTCGGTCTGGGTGCTGACGGCACCGTCGGCGCCAACAAGAACTCGATTAAGATTATTGCCGAAGACGCCGGCAAGTACGGTCAGGGTTACTTCGTTTACGATTCCCGCAAATCCGGTTCGATGACGACGTCACACCTGCGTTTTTCGGATAATCCGATCAAGGCCGCTTATCTGATTAACAAGGCCGACTTCGTCGCCTGCCACCAGTTCCCGTTCATGAGCAAGGTTGACATTCTGAAAATTGCCAAACCGGGCGCAACCTTCCTGCTGAACGCGCCGTACAAGGCCGAGGAAGTATGGGATCATCTCCCGATTGAGGTTCAGGAAGAAATCATCAGCAAAAAGCTGAACTTCTACACCATCAACGCGGTCGAAGTTGCCCGCGAAACCGGCATGGGTCAGCGCATCAACACCGTTATGCAGACCTGCTTCTTCGCAATCTCCAACATCCTGCCCAAGGATGAGGCCATTGCCCAGATTAAGAACGCCATTAAGAAAACCTACAGCAAAAAAGGCGACGCCATTGTTCAGAAAAACTTCCAGGCTGTTGACGCTTCGCTGGAACATCTGCACAAGGTCGAATATCCGTCTTCCGTTACCTCCAAATTCCACCGTCAGCTTCCGGTTCCGGCCGATGCTCCGGAATTTGTCAGAAAGGTTACCGGCGAAATCATCGCCGACCGCGGCAACGAGCTTCCGGTTTCTGCTTTTAAACCGGTTGTCGACGGCACCTGGCCGACCGGCACGACCAAATACGAAAAACGCTGCATTGCCACCGAAATTCCGGTTTGGGATCCGAATACCTGTATTCAGTGCGGCAAATGCTCGCTGGTCTGCCCGCATGGCGTTATCCGCATGAAAGTCGCCGACGAAGCCGAACTGAAAAACGCGCCGCAGGGCTTTAAGTCCGCGCCGTACAAAGGCAAGGAATTTGCCGGCAAACAGTTCATCTGGCAGATGTCTCCCGAAGACTGCACCGGCTGCGGTATCTGCGTCAGCGCCTGCCCGGCCAAAAACAAGGCCGATCCGACCAGAAAGGCAATCAATATGGATCATATTGAAAACCACCTGGAAGAACAGAAGGCTTGCTGGAAGTTCTTTGAAACCCTTCCGTACGTAAAGCGTACCGAAGTTGCCAAGAACCTGCCGAAAACCACGCAGATGATTCAGCCGCTGTTCGAATTCTCCGGCGCCTGCGCAGGCTGCGGCGAAACGCCGTACATCAAACTGCTGACCCAGCTGTTCGGCGACCGCATGGTCGTTGCCAATGCAACCGGCTGTTCTTCGATTTACTCCGGCAACCTGCCGACCACGCCTTACACCAAGGACGAAAAAGGCCATGGTCCGGCTTGGGCAAACTCGCTGTTTGAAGACAACGCCGAATTCGGTCTGGGCATGAGATTCTCCATCGACCAACAGACCAAATTTGCCCGCACCCTGCTTGAAGGCTTAAAGGACAAAGTCGGCGAACTGGCAGACAAGATTCTGAGCAATCCGCAGTCTACCGACATCGAAATCGACGACCAGCGCGCCAATGTCAAAGCTCTGCGCGACAAGCTGGCCGGCATCAACACAGCTGAAGCCAAGTCCCTGTCCAAACTGGCCGACTACCTGATTAAGAAGTCGGTATGGATTCTGGGCGGTGACGGCTGGGCATACGACATCGGCTTCGGCGGTCTGGACCATGCCATCGCTTCCGGCAAAAACATCAATATCCTGGTTATGGATACGGGCGTTTACTCCAACACCGGCGGTCAGCAGTCCAAAGCGACCCCGATGGGCGCTTCCGCGAAATTCGCTACGGCCGGCAAGGCTCTGCCGAAGAAAGATCTGGGCATGATTGCCATGTCTTACGGCAACGTCTATGTCGCTCAGGTAGCTTTCGGCGCCAACGATACGCAGCTGATTAAGGCTTTGAACGAGGCCGAGGCTTATGACGGCCCGTCCATCGTCATCGCCTACTCGCACTGTATCGCTCAGGGCTTCAACCTCGCCGACGGTCTGGAACACCAGAAATCCGCCGTCGACACCGGTTCTTGGCCGCTGTATCGTTACAATCCGGAAAACATCGCCCAGGGCAAAGCGCCGTTGACTTTGGATTCCAAAGCACCGAGCAAGCCGCTGTCCGATTATATGTCCAACGAAACGCGTTTCCAGGTCGTCAACAAGATGAACCCCGAACGTTATGAGACCCTGCTGAACAAGGCTCAGGAAAACGTTAAGGAAAAGCGTTCTCTGTATGAACATATGGCCGAATTCGCCATTAAGGAAGGCGCTGAATAAGCTCCCTCCCCAAACCGAACAAAAACCCCTTAGCCTCACGGTTAAGGGGTTTTTTCTGATATACGGAAACAAATTTATACAAATATTTGACAAAATTTTCCAAATATGGTATATTTACGCCATAATCAACTTTTCAAGGAGACAACATTATGACCCCGACCCAGTATAATAAACCTCTCCGCCGCGAACAGCCCCGCAAAATGTATTTCCAGCTTTCCAAAGAGCACAAGGAAGTCATCAGCCTGCTGGCCGAACTTTACATTCAGCGTGCCGAAGCAAAAGGCAGGCAGATTGGCCCGCACCAGCGTTTTGACTTATATAACAACTTTGCCAATCTCTATACGGAAGACACATTAGACAAGAAATATAAAGAGTTATATAAAAACCGCAGCCGCTTTACCGAACAGCAAAGAAACGCCGTCAACGCCAACCGCTATTATGACCCTTTTGCAAGAAATTAAATATTAAAGCCCTCCGCAAAGAGGGCTTTGTTTTTTAAGTTTCGTCAACCAGCGTAATTTTTATCTTCTTCTGATAATAGGCGCAAAGCCTGAAAAACTTATAAAGGTCTCGGCAGCAGCCTCTTTCCATTCGGTCAATCAGCCCTTGCGGAAGATTGGAACGCTGCGCGGCTTTTACCAGTTTTTGCCGCCGGCCGCGACGTTCTAGCCAAAGCGCAAAACCAAAATCTTTGTAAAACTCGTTTCTGACCTGAGCTTTCGTAATTTCTCTGTTCATTTCCAACTCCTTCATGTTTTGTTAAAAACAAAACCGCTCTCAAAATGAGAGCGGAGGAGTTACAAACTGTACGAGAACAGTGTGCTTATTCGTCCGCTGAAAGCGGCTTATATCGCACCATCCTCCACAAAGGAGGTTATCTTATTGGTTTCTCGTAAGGAGTTTGTATACTCCGCCGCTGGCATAACCATTTCCATCGGCAAAAATGATTATAAAGACTAAAAGCTATTTTGCAACGGCTTTTTTTATAAATAGCCGAGAGATTGTCGGCTTGCCTCTTTCCCTCGTCATTGTCGGACTTGTTTTTTTATGTCATGCTCGGGTTTAACCCGGGCATCCAAAAACACAAGGCACAACCTCACGATATGCACGCAGAAAGCAACGCGCTTCAACAAAGGTCCGCGCCGCAGCCGATGTTGCGGTCAAGCTGGCCACAGCTTGTCATGCTCGGGCTTGTTTTTCTTTTTGTCATGTTCGGGCTTGACCCGAACATCCATGGCTCCCCGGAACGCGCTGCGCTTGCCCGAGGATGACAACGAAAATACAAGGCACTTGCTCACGATATGCACGCAGAAAGCAACGCGCTTCAACAAAGGTCCGCGCCGCAGCCGGTGTTGCGGTCAAGCTGGCTACAGCTTGCGCGCTTCAACAAAGATTCGTACCGCTGCCGGTGTTGCGGTCAAGCTGGCTACAGCTTGCAAGACAACGAAAAAAACGCGGTGCTTTTTCACAAAAGCCGCCGCGTTTTCAAGATTAACAAAGTTTATCAGACTTTCAGACCGTAGTGAACCAGAATTTGACGCATCCGTTCATAGTCGCGCTGTTGTTCGGGGCTGAGTTTTCCCTGCGTCAGCATCTGATTTTTCAGACGGTTAAACTCGGTTCTCAATTTCTTAAGTTCCTCGCCGGAATAAGAAACATGCGAACTGGTCACGCGGGTAAACTTCTTGCCGGACGTCGTCTTTGCCACCGAAACCGAACCGCCGCGAACCGACATCAAATCGCATTTAACAACACGATTTCCACAGCCGCCGTCCCCGTCGCCGGATTGCCAAAAAGCCGGAACAAAGGCAGGAGCAACGCTCTTCGCAGCCATAAGGCCGATTAAATACTCCGCAGCGCCGATAAAGGCAAAAGCCGCAACAATTAAACACACCAGGGTCTGTTGTTCGTTAAGACCGCTAATAATAAAATGTTCCATGATAAAAACATTTAAAAAGTTAATATATCTAAAAAACTAATCACAGACCTGCTAATGTATCATCTTTTGCCGGATTGTAAACCACTTTTGTCAAAAAATGACGTTCTTCGCAAAATTTCATCTTTTTTATTGCATTTTGGCAATAGGCGCGCTATTTTATTTAGACAAAATATTCTAAATTTATAGTCATTATTCTAAAAATTTAATTTATGGAAATGAAGTATCTGCGCCCGACCGACGATTTCTGTATGCTCAAATCGTGGTCCGCCGCCAAAAAGGAATTCGCCCGAAACGGTTATTACGGGAAGATCGTTCTCGGATTAACCCTGCTGACTCGTACCGAACCGCTGCCCAAACTGTTCATCGGTCCCAAACCGCCCGAACAGCTGCGCGTCGTTCAATGGGTCTGCTATGCCGGCACCTTTGGCAAAATTACCATTCCGGCCTTTTATCACGAAGAAAGCTATGCGCCTTACGGTGACATCCGCCTGCTTTGCGAAATCCCCGCCGGCACGACTTTCGTTTACGACGAGGAAATCTTCTGTTTCGAACACGAAACCGTTGAAATCGACGGTCAGAAACTCGAAGACTGGACCATTTTTTCCCTTGCGTACATCGACAACGAGGAAATGGCCAAGTTCGTCGCCATGGTCTGGGGAGAAAAACCGCTCAGCGCCACGCTGAACAAATGCACCATCATCAACGACGGCAGGCTCAACACTGAATTTTCCAAATGCGAAAACTACGTTATTCCGGTCTGGAAAATCAGATGCGAAGCCAACAAATTCCGTCTGCTGGCTGCCTTTACCGACGATTACGTGCTGTTTGGCATGTATGACTTCAATACGCTCAACTGGCAGCCTGTCCCGCCCGGCAAAGGCTTTCTGCGCGACAAAAAGTATTACGTCGTTTCGGATTCGCCGGACAAAGGCTACTGTTTTGCGGAAGGGCTGTCCGTTTCCGTCGGCAAAGAACCGCCTCCCTGACCGGGACGCGGTTCTTCGCTTTTCTATTTCAGATTTTCCGGATTCAAAGCTTCCAGCTCCGGCAGCACAAAACGCCCGTCCTTACGGATTAGCACGTCGTCAAACCAGATTTCGCCGCCGCCGTGTTCGCCGTCCTGCATCTGGATCAAATCCCAGTGGTTGGCGGAACGGTTGCCGTTAAACGCGTGTTCATAGGCGTTGCCGATGGCCATATGAAAAGAACCGCCGATTTTCTCGTCAAACAAAATGTCCAAAATCGGATGCGTTATGTACGGATTCACGCCCAGCGCAAACTCGCCCATATAACGCGAACCCTCGTCCGTATCCAGAATTTTCTGAAACAGCTCGTCGTTAACCTGCGACGAAGCCCTGACAATCCGCCCGTCCTTAAACTCCAGCCTGATTCGCGAAAATACCGAACCGTGATAAGCGCTGTCGGTGTTAAACTGCACATAACCGTTAATCGAATCTTTAACCGGCGCCGTATAAACCTCGCCGTCGGGAATATTGCGCTTTCCCTCGCTTTTGACGGCCGGAATTCCCTTAATCGAAAATTCCAGATGCGTATCCGGCGCAATGATTCTGACCCGGTCGGTCTTTTCCATCAGCTTCTGCAAACCGGTCATCGCCGCGCCCATTTTGCGATAATCAAGCAGACAGGCTTCAAAATAGAAGTCTTCAAATTCTTTCAGCGACATTTTCGACATTGCCGCCATCGTCACGTTCGGATAACGCATGACGCACCAGCGCTTGTTCAGCCGCACGCGGGTATGTACCGCCTCCCAGAAATATTTGGCCCAAAGCGCGTTCTTTTCCGCCGGCAGTTCCGAAAGCGCAAAAATATCGTCAAAACCGCGGATACCGACATATCCGGCACAGTCTTCCATCAGCCCCCTGTGCATTTCCGCATAGGCCTTAATCTGCGCCTCGTCCGCACTGCGCAGAAAATCGCGGATAAAGGCATTGTCGTTGCAGTAATAAAACGGCACGCCGCCGGCACGCGTTACCGCGGCAATCACTTCCTCAAACAACGGCTGTGCCGACGCGCCGAAACATTCAACGTAAATCCGTTCGCCCTTCTGCACGCCGACCGAATAATTGACGACGTTTTCGGCCAGCCGGACAATTCTTTCGTCTCTCTTCATTTCACTTTCTCCGTTCCCAAATTTTTAAGATACTGATTCAGCAGCTGCACGCCGAAACCGGTCGCCCCTTTCGGGCACAGCGCCGTATCTTCGCCGGCAATTTCCATATCCGCCATGTCGATATGCGCCCAGCTGACGCCTTTTCGAATGTAACGCTGCAGAAAAGCCGCCGCCTGCGAACCGTCACCAATGTTTTTGCCGACGTTTTTCATATCCGCAACGTCCGAATCAATCCATTTGTCAAATTCATCGTTCAGCGGCAGCTCCCATAAAGGCTCGCCACATTCGGCGCCGCTTTCGGTCAACGCGGCAATCAGCTTTTTGTCGTTGCCGAAAATTCCGGCATATTGCCCGGCCAGCGCATAAGCGACGGTTCCTGTCAGCGTGGCGATGTCGATTATCCGCGCCGGCTCAAAACGCTTTTGCGCATACCAGAGCAGGTCGGCCAGCAGCAAACGCCCTTCGCCGTCCGTATCCGTCACTTCGACCGTCTGTCCCGACATGGACCGGATAACGTCAAACGGATGCAGCGCCCGGCCGGAAGGCATGTTTTCCACCAGCCCGACCACCGCCGCCACGTTTACCATTCGGCGTTCCAGCGCAATTGACTTCATTGTTGCCGCAACGGCAGCCGCACCGGCCATATCCGCATACATATTCGTCAGGTTCTTGCGGTCTTTCAGGTTAATTCCTCCGGCATCATAGGTTACACCCTTGCCGACCAGCACCGCGTCCATTTCTTTGCGGCGCTTGTCGCCGTGCCATATCATCACGCCGACCCGGGGCTTGGCCTCCGCGCCCTTGGCAACTTCCAGCAGCATGTTGAAATCCTGCTTGCGGAGTTCCCGTTCGTCCAGAATTTCCACGTCCAGTTTCAGATACCGCAGCCGTTCCACATCCGAGGCAAAGGCTTCCGGCGTCAGGAAATTGGCCGGTTCGTTGACCAGGTCGCGCGCATAGCGCACCGCATTGGCCAAAGAAGCCATATCCACAAAATGCCCCAACGATATCTTGTCTTTCTCGGCGCTGTCAAAATAAACCTTTTCCAGAACCGGATAGTCTTCCGCCGGTTTCTTGGTAAAATATTTGTCAAAACGATAGGAACCCAGCAGCATGCCGAAAGCAACATTATGTGCGATTTCCTCCTGGCTCAGGCGACAGCCCTTGACGTCGCCGACCCAGAATTTTGCCACTCGGTTTTTCGAAAGACGGCGCACAAGGCGTCCGCCGGTTTTTCGCAAATCAAGCTTCTGCGGCCGGCAGCCCAGACCTACGGCTATCAGTCGCCCTTTGGCAGAATAGCTGTCAACCCAGGTGCCGCTTTTGCCCGTAAAATTTTCGGCCTTAATCGCCTGATGCAGAATCCGACACTCCTCTTTGTCCAAAAATTTCACAAAAGCCGAGTCGCAAAAACTCTGCTTCTCCGCCAGCCCGATGACTTTCACATCGCACTTTTCCGTGCATTTTCTATTGAAAATTATCTCGAGCATACATCTTCCCCCTACAATGGTAAACTTTTTGCAGATTATACACAGAAATAAATAACAAAACCCTAATTTAAACTGGTAAAAATCAAAAAAACAATGTAAAATTTAGACAAAATAAATAATTTCTGACAAACGAGAAAAGTTTTGGCTAAGAAACGAGTGGAGAAATTAAACGATGCGTTTCCTGACTTCGTCGACGAAGCAGACCTTTCTCTTGACCGGATTCTCGACTCCATTACCGCCTCAAACCTCCCTCTTCCCAACGAAAATACCGACGTCCCGCACAACGACATCAACAGTTTTGACAGCTTTTATCAAAACAAGATATCAGAAACCTGTGACGACATTCTCATGCTGGAAAAAAACGCCGCAACCATCGTTCAGGCCGATATCGAAAACCTCTACAAGGGAAGCTTTGTCCGCGAGTTTGCCGCCCGCTCGCACATAACCGAGGACGACGCGCGCGAACAGCTCCGCCTTGATTTGGCCGGACAGCTTCACGCCTGGGGCATGAAATGTATCAACAAGCGCCACTACGCCCTGCCCCGCGAAATAAAACATATTATCCGCATGGATTTTTACGGCACGGTCGATAAAATCGACGAAAAGAAGGACGGCAAAAGTTCCAAAAAGCTCTCCGAAACCTATCGGCAGCGAAACCCGGAAAAAACCGCCGGCGTCAGACCTGCCGATTACGATTTGAGCCAGTCGCCGTCCTGGACGGTCTTCCGGCAGTTTCGCAGTTTCCGGCTGCTGGAACGCAACCTTCCCGAGCTGCTGATAAAGGAAGGCATTTCGCCTCAGGACTTCAAGCGCCTGAATGCCTACGACTTCTCTCAGATACTCTACAACCGCTATATTGCCAAAAGCAAGCCCGACGCCGAAAAGGATGAGCGGGCTAATTTGTTTTTGGGAGCCAAATACCGTTTTGTCAAAGCCTTTATCCGCCGCAACAAGACATCGCTGCGCCGCATCATGGAACTGCGCGGTTACGACCCGCGCTATACCGAAACGCTCATCCGCCACATGGAACAATACGGCGTAACCGGCGGTTTTGACGTCCTTGAAACGAATTATACGCAGGAAATGCTTGAACCGCTGAAAAAGCGCAAACTTATTCCCGAAGAAACCCGCGCCGGAGATCCGATAACCGACGGACAGGCAGCCGGCATCCGTGCCGCCGGGCTCGTCAGCATCATTCTGGCCCGGGACGAAAACGGCAATCCGGTTACCGGACCCGAACTTACCGTACATCATAAGGTTGCCGTTCAGGACAGCGGCGAAAAGACCAATTTTGCCGAAGTAAACCAATTCAAAAATCTCTGCCTGATTATCGAGCCCTATCACTTCTTTGCCCACTCTCTTGACCGGACCGGCATGGCCAACGGCGCCGAATACTACGTTTCCCGCATCGAAATCGGCGAAAACCTTGCATTCTACGGCGGTTTCAACAAACTTTTCCAAATAGAATGCGACTTCGGACAAACGCATTACAAACAGTACAACAAAGAAGCGTTGGACTCTTTCCGCAGCAAACAGCTCCTGCTCGAAAAAAGCGACGAATACTGGCAGCCCAAAGCCAAAATTTCGCGCCGCGAAAAGAAACAGCAGAAAAAACTGAAACAAAAACAGGAAAAACTCGGCAAAATTTTGCAGGAAATTACGGAAACGAAGACTCAAACCCAACCGGAAACCCGGCAGCCGCCAAAAGAAGAAAAAGAACAAACCGCCGCCGCAGAAGCAGCGCTCCCCAAACAAAAAAGAAAAAAACCGAAAGGGCTGCTGAAACGCATTGAAAAAATCTCCCGCAAAAAAGACGAATACCTCAGCCTTCGCAACGAGCTGATCGAAAAACGCAAACAATATCTGGCACTGCGTGCCGCCAAGAAATCCGCCATTAAAACCATCAGCCAGTTTGAGGACGAACAGAAGTTCGAAAAACTCATCCAATACACGCTGCGTGCACAGAGAGGCAAAAGATGAACCGGCTTTTTGAACGCCTACGCAAAATCCGTCCCGGATACCTCGGCAAGCCGGTAAATGTCAAAAAAATAATTCTGGCTCAAAAAGAACTGGCTCAAAACCGCAACGCCCCTCTTCCCGAAGGTTTTCTGGAATTTTTACACCGTTGCAACGGCATTTCTTACGACGGTGCAGGCATTTTCGGCATTGCTCCCGAAGGGCGAATTTTCCTCGACATTGTCCCGGCCAACCAAATGAGTCCTTTTTCCGGCTGCCCCGAACTTGTTATACTCGGCTGCGACGAATTCGACTATCTGGCTTACAATGCCGAATGCCGGCGGTATCAAATCATTGACAAAGAAGACCTGGAAGTGCTAGAAGAATATTCGGACATTGAACCGGCAATTCTGCACATTTTGAAGATTTAGGCCATGAACAACATTTTTCAACCCGACGAACATAATCTTGAACGGGCGGCGCTGACCGTCAAAAGCGGCGGTCTCGTCGCCATGCCGACCGAAACCGTTTACGGTCTCGGCGCCAATGTCTATATCGCCGCAGCGGTTGCTAAAATTTTTGAAGCCAAACAGCGCCCGTTTTTCGACCCGCTGATTTCCCACATTGCCGAAACCGATTTTCTGAAAACCTATGCCCGGACCGATGAACGCGTTATGGCTCTGGCCCGGAAATTCTGGCCCGGACCGCTGACCATGGTACTCAAACGCAGCGACGATAACGCTGCTATCGACCTGGCCTGTTCCGGCCTGCCCAACATAGCCGTTCGTATGCCGGCACATCCGGTCGCTCTGGAGCTCATCAAAAAAAGCGGCGTGCCGATTGTCGCACCCTCGGCCAACAAATTCAAATCCATCAGCCCGACCACGGCGCAGCATGTATTCGACAGTCTCGGCAACAAGGTCGACATGATTTTGGACGGCGGCCCCTGCACGGTCGGCGTTGAATCAACCATCATCGACGTTACCGGCTCAAACATAGTCATTTTGCGCGCCGGCGGTACCTCAAAAGAAGACTTGGAAAAATTCCTCAACGAGAAAGTTCTGCTTTCGCAGGGTAATCCCAACCAGCCCAGCGCTCCCGGACAGCTGCTCAAACATTATGCCCCCAACCACCCGCTGCGCATAAACGCCGCGACCCGCCAACCCGGCGAGTTCTTCATCGGTTTCGGCAAAATCGCCGATTGTGACCTGAACCTCAGCCCCGCCGGAGATCTCCGCGAAGCCGCCGCCAATCTTTTTGCCTTTCTTCGCCGGGCCGATGCCGCTCCCGGTTATACGGGGCTTGCCATGTCGCCCGTTCCCGAACACGGCCTTGGCCTGGCCATCAATGACCGCATCCGCCGCGCTTCGTACAAAGCTTAAAAAAAAGAGGTTCTGATAAAACAGAACCTCTTTTTACGAATGCCGGACAGATTATTTTCCGCTTAGATTTACAAACGGGGTCGAATTGCCCAGCATATACTGCGGTAATTTTCCGTCCCATTTTTGCACGGCCTCATACTCCGTAAGGCCCTTGTTTTTAGACAAAGCTTCCGACTTAATTTCCATTGCTTCGGCCTCTGCCTTGGCAGAAATCAGCTTTTGCTCCGCCTCTTCCTTAATGCGTTTGGTGTTGTTTACTGCCTCCTGAGCCTTTTGCTCGGCAATAACCTTGTCTTCGATCGCTCCCTCAAACTTATCCGAATAATCTATATTGATAAACTGAAAAGTTATATTTTGAAAAAAACGTCTGTCCAAACGCTCCTGCAAACCGGCAACCACGTCTACCCTGGCCTTGTCTCTGTTTGCCACCAGTTCCTGTGCCTGCCATTTGCCGATAACGTCCTTGAGAACGTCGTTCAAACTAGGAAGAATTGCCTTAGCTTCATAATCCAAACCCACTTTTTCATACAATATATGAATATTTTCGGGGTTCAAGTCATACGTAAACGTATACTCCAAATCAGCCGTCTGAATATCCGAAGTGTATGTAGAGGTTTTATCCGTCATTTTCCGGGTTCGAACGTCCATTTTTATCATTGAAGAAACAAACGGCCATTTAAAACCGACACCGTTTATATACGAGTGCTGGCTGACCTTTCCCAACGTAATCAGAACGCCTCTGTATCCCGGGCTTATGGAATAAAAGGCCGAAATCAGGGCAATAAGCACCAAAAGACTACCGATACCGGCACCGGCCCACTTCATAATTTTCTTAACAGACCAATTCTTACTTTCGCGATCTTCATATCCGTACATAAAAATAAAATTAAAACAATAAAACGTTCTTTTAAACAACATTACATATTTTAAATAGCAGCTTTTGATTTTATATCCTGATCCCTGAAACACTTAGTTCCATACTGAAAAACAGCCGGGCGGTTATCGCGTATAACTCTTTGACCAAAATCCACTAAGTGAAAAATCCTTGCAGAAACGAATCTTTCAATGTTTTGTAAATTTAAAATCCGGTTTTATATCATTAACAATAGACAAAAAAACTTATATCATGGTTAATGATACTTTATTTTCGGACAAAAAACAACATTTTTTTACAATGTTGTCTAATCCGGCAGACTTTCAAAATATTTCTTCGGCTTGACGTTCCATTCCGTGCAACGCCAGTTCTCTTCGTCGTCTTCGCGTTCAAACACGCAGACGCCGCCGGTGGTCACCTTTATATCGTGTTCTCCGGCAAAACCGTTAAAATCACCTGTCAGATACGGCGCAAAACGGATAACGCCGTTGCTGGAAACCACCATAATGTTCTCGCCGTGAAAATTTTTGAAAACCTTTTCGCCAAACTTCATCCAGGCATGAATACAGTCTTCCGGCGAAACTTTCCAGCCGTCGGGCACTATCGCCTTTTCGTTCCACAGGTCAATGACATGCCGGCCGACATCCGTCAGCGCGTCTTCGCTCATCTCTGCCGGATTTTTGCCTTCTTTGACCGCATAAACCTGCCCCAGACGCAGCATGACTTCGTCGTCGGTTTTATTTTCGTCCGGTCCGTAATCAACTTCGCGAAAAGAGTCGTCAATCTCCAACGGCATGCCGCCGCCCATTTCTTCTATCGCCAGCTTGGCCGTATTGACGGTTCGTTTCAGAGGCGCGGCAAAAACCAACGCCGGAATCAGACCTTTGGCTTTCAGATAACGCCCCACGTTCCGTCCGCGCTCTTCCTCGACCAAATCCAAATCCGTCCGTCCGCCGACGCGCCGCGGCGTTTCGTCTTTTGCAAAAGTGTTGCCATGTCTGGCAATGATAATTCTCGTCGTCATTAAAACTCTCCCGTCTCGGCCAAAACCGCTTCCACTCTGGCAACGTCTTCCGGCGAATCAACCCCGGAAAGCGAAGACATTTTTTCAAAATCGCGATAATCGACTTTCACGCAGCGAACCTTAATGCCGTTTTCAATCCAGCGCAGCTGCTCCAGCCCTTCCAGCTTTTCGTAAATCCCCTCGGGAAGTTTGGCGATTTTGCGCAGAATGTCCATCCTGTAACCGTACAGTCCGACCTGACGGCAAACCGGCGACATCGGCATTGCCGCGCGAACTTTTTCTTCCTTGCGAATAGCCGGGATAATGTTTTTGGAAAAATAAAAGGCGTCGCCGTTCTTGTCAAATACGGCCGTCGTACCGCTGAACGGCGTGGCTCTCTTGTTCTCGCGCAGCTTGTCCAGCTGTTCCCAGCTTAGATTAACCACCGGCGTAACCGTTTCCACCGCATTGTTATTGTAATATTCGGCAATGACCGCCTCGACAAACCATGGCGGACAAATCGGATTGTCCCCCTGCAGATTGACGACGAATTCCGGCTTGTCGGCAAAACTCTCGGCCGCCTCGACCACGCGGTCGGTTCCGGTCGGACAATCCGGCGAAGTCATCACGCAGGCGATGTTTTTGCTCTTGCAGAAATCGGCAATCCGCTCGTCATCGGTCGCCACCACGGCATGGCAGTCTTCAAATTTTGCCGCCGTCTTTTGCGCGTTTTCCCAAACCCGGAGCAGCATCTCCTTGCCGGCGATTTTTGCCAGCGGCTTTCCCGGAAAGCGGGTCGAGCCGTAACGCGCCGGAATGACAATCAAAGTCTTCATCTTTTTTCTTCCTTTCATAAATTTTATACGCTATGTTATATCAGCGTTTATGACAAAGCAACAGGAGAGTCTGGTTTATGCAGGAATATTCCGAAGATTATCTGCTCGACAAAAGGGTCAGAATTTTTCAACCGCTGAACGGTTACCGCGCTTCGACCGACGCGGTTATCCTGTCGTCCCTGATTACCCGGATAAAAGACGGCGATACCGTTCTCGACGTCGGTTCCGGCACCGGCGCCGTCGCCCTCTGCCTGGCCGAAAGGTTCAAAACGCTGCGCCCCGGGATTACGGGACTTGAACTGCAGGCTGAACTGGCCGAATTGTCAAACATGAGCGCCGCAGCCAACGGGTTCGACGGTTTTCTGACTTTCGTCAACGCCGACGTTGCCGACAAAAAAAGCTGTCCGTCCCCCTGCGCTTTTTCACACGTCATTACCAATCCGCCTTATTCCGAACACGATATGCCCTCGCCGAACCCCGGCAAGGCCTTTGCCCACAACGGCAAAAACTTCAGCCTTTCGGGCTGGATAGGCTTTTGTCTGAAAATGCTTCGCCCGCAGGGTTATTTTTACATGATTAACCGCGCCGAAGCCATAACCGAAATTCTTGCTTGCCTGCACGGTCGGATGGGAGCCGTACGCATTGTTCCGCTGTTTTCCAAACCCGGTCAGGACGCCAAACGGATTATTGTCACGGCTCGCAAAGATTCCAAGGCTCCCGCCGTCATCTGCCCCGGCCTGACCGTACATAATTCCGACGGCAGTTACACACCCGCCGCGCACAAAATACTGCGCTTGGGCTTTTCGCTGGAAGAAGCGCTGAAACCTTAAGCTCCGAAAACGACGACGCGCCTGCCCCCGTCGCGCTGAGCTTTTTGGATAGAAAGAATAACCTGCTCGATAAGCTTTTTGGCCGAAGTTGCCGGCTCGGGAAAAATGCTTACGCCGATGCTGGCGTCAAGATGGTGTTCGGTAAAATTGTCTGCCACCGGTTCGTCAAAAGCCGCCTTGATGCGCTTGATTTCCACATCAAGGTTTTCCATGTTGTCAACATTCGGAATCAGAACCCAGAACTGATACTTTAAGCCGCTGGCAACCGTAAAGGTCTTTTTAAGGCTGAGAACCAGCCGTTCCGAAAGCTTGCGCAGAATCAGATCGTCAATGCCCATGTTCTTAAAAGCCTTCATATTGTCTACACTGACGCCGGCCAGCGCAATCATGTTTTTCTTCTGGCGGATATCTTTGTAGTTTTCGGCATTGACCGCCATCTGCACGCGGTCCTCCAGCAGATAAAAATTGGGCAGACCGGTCAGATCGTCGTAAAGCCCGGAAACCAGATTGGCCTTGGTCATAATCTTGCTGCCGATGAGAATAAACGTAAAATGCTGATTGTCCGGCAGATACACGGCTTCAAAGTTCATCCGCTGCACTTTGTTGTCCGCCAGACGCAGGCGCACCATCAGGTTTTTGTCGTTGGTCAGCATTTCGCCGATGTTCTCGGCCAGCAGGTTCCAATCTTCCTTAACCACGAATTTGAGAAAATTTTTCTTTAACACGTCGCTTTCGCCAGCCACGCCGAGAACTTTCAAAAACGTCTTGTTGGCATATTCGATTTTGTCGTCACGGACGATTACGAACGAACGCTCGGAATTGCGAAAAACCTTGTTGATAATGTCTTTCAGATGAATGTCCGCCTCTTCGATGAAATCCTGAACCGCAATCTCCTCTTCGTCGTCCCGATCCGCTTTCCGGCTCTGCTTGATGGACTTCAGCTTCGGCGTGCCGTCCAAACTCTCCAGCGCGTTAAGATCAATATTCAGACTGCCGGCCGAACTGAGAATCCCCAGATCGACGCTTTTGCCGTGCGCTTTGTCGCTGACGCTTTCCAGAAAATTAATCGTTTCGGTGTCAAAAACCCGGCTGTGATTGGCGTTATCCATTGCAAAATTCCACAAACATTCTACCTATGAACCTCATCTTAAGGTTTTTATTTGCAAAAGACAATTAAATTATTGCGGATGTTCGCGCAAAATGTTTGCTCTTTGTTAACTTTAATTGTTTAGGATAAGCTAAACTGGTTTAAGCAAAACACGGACACGAACCATGGCAGAAGAAGAAAACGAAGCCCCGGAAACGGCTCCCGAAAACGCCGCGGAACCTGCAGAAAGCAGCAGCGAAATCGGAACCAACAGATTTCTGGTCAAGGAAAGATACGAAATAGACTACGCCCAGCCGCTACCCTGGCTTGACAGCAACGGCGCCAAAGCCTTTCGCGTCATAGACCGCATAGATACCAAGCGCGGTCTTTTTGCCCTGCTTTGCAGCAACGCCACCTGCCCGCGCTCGACCATTCTCCCTTATGTCAAATCCATCGAATGCCGCAGTCTGATGAAACTTGTCGAATTCGGCATTGTTACCTGGCTGCCCGAAAAATCGCGCAATTTGGCTCTCATCTATAAAATCCCCTACGGCAAAGTTTTCGAGGGTGGCAAAACCGAACTGGACATCCGCAGCTCCGAAAAGTTCAAGAACACGCTCATCAGCCTGCTTTCCGCCGTTGAAGCTCTCAAAAACTACAACATTACCCATCGCGCCATCCGTGCCGACAACCTTTATTATGCCAACGCCGAAAAAACCGAAATTCTCATCGGCGACTGTGCCGCTTCTTTTCCGGCTTTCTACCAGCCGGCCGCTTACGAAACGATCGAAGACATGCTCTCCATACCGGAAGGCCGCGGCAACGGCAGCGAAAAAAACGACATTTATGCTATCGGCGCCGTCATGACCGCTCTTTACCTGGGCCATGAACTCGGCGGCGACATCAGCACCCCCGAACTCCTGCGCATCAAACAGAAAAAAGGCAGCTATCAGGCGCTGCTCGGCGACGACAAAATCCCCAATCAGATTTCGCCCGTTCTCCGCAGCCTGCTCAACGACAACGTCGATGCGCGCCTCAATTACGTCCAGGCTTACAATCTTCTGGACGGCAAATCAAACAATTACACCAGCAGCGGCACGACCGACCGACCCAAGCGCACCATCTCCTTCAACGGCGAAAAATTCTACGCGGCCCGCGATTTTGCCATCGCCATCAGTGCGGCGCCGCAGGAAGCATACGAACTCGTACGCTCGGGGAAACTGCTCGACTGGATTAAAAACGGCCTTGAAAACGAAAAACTGGCCGGCAAAATCGAAAAAATGCTCACGGCTTCGCCGGAAGGCTCGACCAGCACTGACGTCATCATTGCCAAAATCAGCATCATGCTGGCGCCGGAGCTGCCTCTCCGTCTCCGCGACCTGTGCCTTTTTCCCGACGGCGCCCCGAAAGCCATTTTCTATGCTCTGCGCAAAGGCTCCGACACCAAGGTTTTTCACGAACTGTTTTCTTCCGAACTGATAAAGCTCTGGTATCTGGAACAGGAACATATGCGCTCACCGGCCAATGCCGCCGAATTCCGCATATACATCAACCGTCAGGACATCGGTTACGGCCTTGATCGCATCATGTACGACTTTGACGATGACATTCCCTGCGTCAGTCCGCTGCTCGGCGATGAATTCGTCAATTCGCCGACCCGGATACTGCGCGCGCTGGACAACACCTACGCCCGGCAGATTGTCAAGAGCATGCCTTACGACCGCAACATCATTGCCTACCTGCGTTGCAAAATGGGCAAAAAAATCGACGGTATTCTTACCGACCTCGGTTCAGGCAAAGATTATCTGCAGGCCAGCGCCATTCTGCGCCTGTATACCAGCATGCAAAACAAATTCGGTCCGGCACAGCTGCCCCACCTTTCTCAATGGCTGGCCAGTTCTTCGGTTGCAATCATCAAAAGCTACCATAACCTGAAATACCAGAAGTTTTTGGAACGCGAACTTCTCAAAATCAACAAAAACGGCAAACTGCACGAACTTTGCGACATTCTCGAAAACGAAGAGGCTCGCAACAAGGACAAGGCCAACTACACAAAAGCCGTCAGCGACATCAACTTTCTGCTGGCCGAAAAAAACAAGCTGGTCAACAACAGTTATAAAATGGATGAAGAAGCCCGCAGTCTGGCCATCCGGTTTACGTCCATTCTGGCCATCATGGTCATGCTGGCTTCTTTCGTCTTCAACCTCATTCTGTGGGTAATCAAATGAAAAAAGAAAATACCAAAAAACCTTTGGCCAACCTCAAAAAATCATACCGCAAACTTTCGGTCGTCCAAAAGATGATTCTGTTCATCGGCCTGATGTTCATCGTCATCAGCACCCTGCCGGCGGTCATGGTTCTGCTTATCGGCCTTCTCCCGACTTTTACGATTTTGATTACCGACCCCAAAAACACCGACAAACTGGTAATTGTCGGCAGTTTCAACCTTGCCGGCGTCTTTATTTATCTGATGAGCATTATCAACACTTTTACGATACATAATGCCTTTTTCATCGTCGGCGACATTTTTAATCTGATTATCATGCTTGGTTCGGCGGGACTCGGACTGGTCGCTTATTATGAAATCCCCAATCTGTTTATATTTCTTTCCAAAGCCTCGGCACAGAAAAGGCTCAAAAATATTGACGCCAAACTGACGCATCTGGCCGAAGACTGGGGCACCGAACTCATTGACCGCCAAAAAGATTAAAAAAGGAAAAATAAGGATTTAGGGAAAATAAAGCGGAATCCTGCGGCAACAAAATAGTCCGGTGGACTATTTTTCGCCGAAATGTAATGAAACTTGTTGTTGTGAGAAGCAACAGCGCTGCGAAACAACAACTTGGCCGGATGGTATTAATACGTGAGCATTTATTTTCCCCGCCAATCCTGTATTAGTTCCCCGTTATACAAAGTTTTATTGAGCTATTGCCTTCCTTATCTTCTTAATCGAGTTCAGCTCAATCTGCCGGACACGTTCCTTGGAAATGCAATAGGCCTTGCTGAGGTCGTCAAGAGTTACCGCCTTGTCGGCCAAACGCCTTTTGAACAAAATGTCTTTTTCACGCTTGTTCAGACAGCCGAGCGCCTCGTTGAACAGACGGCGGCGGTATTGCATTGTCTCGCTGTACGCAAGAACCTCTTCCTGATTGGGCTTTGAGTCGGAAATAAAATCAATCCACTCGGTACCGCTCTCGGACGAAGCGTCCAAAACCGCATTCAGCGAACCGTCATGCGACTTCAGGCGCATGTTCATATCGGTAACGTCCTGAACCGTAACGTCCAAAGAAGAGGCAATATTACCCAATATCTCGTGCGAAAGTTCGCGGTCGTCCATCAAATTAAGCTTGTTCTTGATTTTGCGCAGATTGAAAAAGAGTTTTTTCTGCGCGGCCGTTGTGCCGATTTTGACCAGCGACCACGAATTGAGAATATATTTTTGTATCGAGGCCTTAATCCACCACAGAGCATAAGTGGAAAAACGAAACCCCTTGGACGGCTCAAACTTGTCGACCGCATAAAGCAGGCCGATATTGCCCTCCGAAATCATTTCGCCGAGCGGCAATCCGTATCCGCGATATTTGGATACGACCTTAACCACCAGACGAAGGTGCGAAGTAACCAGTTTGTAAGCGATTTTTTCATCCTTGGTTTCCTTGTATCTGGTTGCCAGTTCGAATTCCTCGTCCTGTTCCAAAATCGGAAATTTGCGGATACTCTGTAAGTAGCGTGCCATGTTAATTTCTGGCGAGAAGTCAAGTCCATTAAGAGCGAAAGTATTATCCATAAGGATTCTCCTCTTGAAATGTTGACCGTTCCAATTTAGAGAAAACGCCCTTTAAAAGCAACCTATCCTTTAGTTCTATATCCGGCTGCCACGCAGCTTGTCGAGCAAAAGCAGGTAATCGTCCGGAAACCCGCAGGAAAACTGCAGTTTTTCGCCGCTACGGGGATGAACGAACCCCAGTGACGCAGCATGCAGCGCCTGACGCGGAAAGACGTTGACAAAGGCTTTCGTTTCCTCGTCAAGCCCCTTGAGCGAAGTTTTTTTACTCTTAACATAAAGCTGATCGCCGACCAGATTGCAACCGATTGACGCCATATGCACACGGATTTGATGCGTCCGCCCCGTCTCCAGGTTGCACTGAACCAAAGCAGCCGCGCCGTTGAAGTTCTCCAGCGTTTTGTAATTGGTTGCCGCCGCCTTGCCGCCCGTTTCCAATACCGCCATCTTCTTGCGGTCGAAGCGGCTTCGGCCGATATTGGCTTCAATCCGGCCGTTGAGCGGATTTGGCAGACCGTAAACCACCGCGTAATAAGTACGCTCGATACTGTGCTCAAAAAACTGTGCACAAAGTCCCTGATGCGCCAAATCATTTTTGGCAACCACCAATAAACCGCTCGTGTCCTTGTCGATTCGGTGAACGATTCCCGGCCTCTTGACGCCGCCGATGCCCGACAGGTTGTCCCGGCAATGCCAGAGCAGAGCATTGACAAGCGTACCGCTGCGCGCACCGGGCGCCGGATGAACGGTCATACCCGCAGGCTTGTTGACCACCAGCAAATCGGCATCTTCATAAACGATTTCCAGCGGAATATCCTCAGCTTCCGGCTCCGCGTCGGCCGCCTCGGGAACATAAAGCTGATAAACGTCGCCCGTCCGAACCTTAAACGAATTGTCAGCCACCGTATCATCGTCACAGGTAACGCAGCCGGCCGCAATCAGCCGCTGCAGCTGCGAACGCGAAATCCCGGAAAAAGCCCGCGCCAAAAACTTGTCCAGCCTCATACCCTTGTCTTCGGGTTCAACCGGAGCGCTCAGAAAAATATTGTCGGAAGCCTCATTCATGTTTGCGCAAACAAAAAATTTACGATATAGTTACCAATAGCTGCTAACATATATGGATAAAGGCAATTTGGCAAGGATAGATTCGCATGGACAAATTAAAGCTGGTTAAAACCGTCGTTTTCATACTTACTTTCCTGCTGGTCTTCGGCAGTCTCATGCTGCTCGGAACCTTATTCAAAAAAACGCATTCCGCGCCGCGTCTGCCGGAAGAAATCAGCCTCGGCGAACCGGCCGGCAGCACGTTGCAGAAAATCCAAATCAGGGACAACCTGCTGTATATCGGCATTTCCGACGGCGGCAAAGGCGACCGCATCATCATTCTTGATACGGCGTCCGGACGCAAAATTTCCACCATCCGCGTTGATTAGAGGTTTAAAATGAGCGAAAACAGCCCCAAGAAAATCAAAGTGTTCAAAAAGAAACCGCAAAACGCGCCGGTCAGTCCCGCCGTTGAAACCCCCGAAGAAGATATCGTCCTGCCGGCAGAAACAAAGTCTTATGACGACCAAGTTGCCGAAGACGACGAGTTTGAACGGCTGTTAAACCAATTCATCAGCTCCGAACTGGAAGACGTAGATACCGGCCTTGAAGAAAAAGCGGAAGAACCGCCGGCACCTGCGCCCGCAGCCGCTCCGAAGAATACAGGGCCGGTTCTTGACGAGGGCGAAAAAGCCCTGTTTGAAGCTTACAAAAACTTCAGCAACGCCATCGTTATGATGGCAAGTATGAATGACGCCGAAGCGCCTGACTTTCGCGTCGACGCTTCGCTTCTTTCGCCGCATTACAAATATCGGACAGGTTCGCAGATCGCCGATGACGCCGTCAAGGGCTGGGAAATTATGTTCAAGGTTCACGGCTCGGTACTGGCCGGCCTTAATCCCGAAGCCTCCGACGAAGAACTGCTCGACTTTGCCGAACACTGCGAAGACGAAATTCTCCAGCTGGCAGTCATCTCCTATGTGGAAATCCTGATTGAAATGGAAGGCTGCGAAATCGCTCTGGAGGAACGCCGTCTGAAGGCCAAACGCCGCAAAATAGAACGTGAAATTTACGAAGAACACCAACGCCGCATTGAGCGCAAGCAGCGATACATTGAGGCCATACGGAAGAAAAAGTTCCCCGTCGACGCCGAGCGGCTCGTCAACAACTATTTCAAAACGGCTCAGAAAGACCCTGACGGCGCCTATCAGGTGCTGATTAACAACCCCGCGGTCTACGCCCCGATTGACACGTCCAGGCTTCAGCCCCGTTTCTTCGGTCTGATAAAGCCGACGCCGCAGGACGGTATCCGCGTCAATCGTGAACTTGGCAGCTACCTTAAGAAAATAAAGGCATAAACCTTTTAGCGAAAATATAATAAATATAGACAAAAAAGAATTTTAGTGCTAGAATGTAAACAATTAAAAGACTGACAGGACAAAAATAATGGCAGACAACCAGAACACCAACCCGACACCGCAGCAGACGCCCCGCACGACCGCGCCGCAGCCTGCACCGGCTCCCCGCCCGGAACCGACCGCGACGGTTTCCGAAATCAAACCCGTTGCCCGGGAAAATGCCAATACCGCCGAACCAATCGCTCAGGTCAATGAAAACAACGGTCCGGAAAACACGGCCAACGTTAACGAAACGCCGACTTACGATACGCTTTCCGTCAGCGAACAGCAGGATTACCTGAACATTCTGGAAGAAAAGAACAAACGCGGATTGCTCTCTGTCGACGAACAGGCCGTCTACAACAAAGCCAAAGAAGACCAGAAAAAAGACGACAAAAAAATTGCCGACGCCGGTTCCAAGGACGGTGATGAAAACCAAGATCCCGATCCGGAGAAAAAAGGTCCGTTTAAGGAAAAAGACGTCATCAAATACATGTACGAGGACTGGCTGCTGGAAGGCGCCAACTGGCTCTGGACCAAAACTGCGGCCAAACTTGACAAAGGCTATTACTGGGCACAGCGCAAAATGCTGGAAAGAATGCGCGAAAAACAGATTGAAAAAGGCAAAACCTATGAAACCGAAACCCGCTACAACCAGATAGAAGACCATGCCCTTTCTTCCGGACAGGCCAATTCCGATTTGATTGACAAACATCAGGAAGAACAGCTCAAAAATCTGAAACTGATTAAGGAAGGCAAACTCAACGAAGCCAAGGTTTCGGATTCGACCAAAGTTCTGCTCGCCAATATGGATGAAAAAGAAAAACAGCAGTTTTTCAAAGTTGCCGAACAGGGCATTAAAAACTTTTACGAAAACATGGCCATCGCCGAGCAATTCGCCTCCAACTATGCCCGTGCCGGCATGACGCTCGACTTAGCCAAAGACAAAGACTATTATCAGGGCAAAGACCTTAAGGCGGAATTTGACAAACAAAAAGCCCACGCCATGCAGCTTTTTGCCCGCCGGATGGATATGGAGGCCGCCAACGGCGGTAATCCGGCAAAACTTGCCGCCAAACTGTTTAACAGTTCTCAGAGCGCCGTCAAAGAAGCGCAGAAAACCATGAGCAAACGCAAGTTTACCGAAAGGGACAAAAAGCCGCGCGGCGATTTGGCCGTGGAAGTCGTCGCTTTGAGTGACGAACTGAAAAAGGTCGCAACGCCGGAACCCGGACAGAAACGCGGTCTTTACGAAGCCGCCGTTGCCGATATGGACTTTGACAAAGGCAGCAGCGCTTCCATGGAAGAAGTCAATCGCGCCTTTGCCGCAAACCTTGTTCAGAAAGACCAGAACAACGAGCGCCGCGACCGCGTCGCCCTGCTCAAACAGAAACTCGGCCTTACCGACGAAAACATTGATACCTTTACCAAAATATACAAGGACAAAAGGCATCAGGTCGAAAACATCGAACGCAATCAGCGCATGGCAGACTCGCTCTCCGGCGTCGCCGCTTTGGGGCGCATAGGAACCGAAGGCAGATGATAAGAAAATTATTTAAAATACTCAAAGCCGCAATCGTCGGAGCCGTCTGGACCGTCGTCTTCGTCTACGCCGCTCAGATAATAATGATTTCGGTCTGGAACTTTGACATTTTAAATATGCGCGACTGGCAGGTCATCAACACTTTCTGGGAAAGCGGCGGCAAAATCAAAACCGGCAGGGACTACCTTTTTGTCGGCATGCTGCTGGCGCTTATTCCGCTGTGGTTCTGGGGCTGGCGCTTTTTCTGCCGTCTCAGTTTTGTCAAAATCCTTCTCTTTCCGATTACCTGGTATAACAACCGCATGATCAGAAAATACGGCGAAAACACGCCGCGTATCATTCTTAAAAACATGGGCGCAGCCAAAAGCAAACCCAATATGGAAGAAATTATTGAACAGCGCTTGAAAGAAAGCGCCAAACCCCGGGAAAAGGAAACCGGAAAAATCCGTCGTTCGATTCAGGAGAAAATATCCGCCTCCGAAAAGAAATAGCGGCAGAACAGAATGTTGCGTTAACAATTTACTAAACACTTTTTAACCAATTTCAGAGTATACTCTGTTATAAAGGTGAAGAATCCGCCCGCGGGACGGAAAAACAGGAAATGTGGAGAACAGTTTGAAACCCTTATTCATCTTAACAAGAATCATTTTTGTCGGATGCTTCTGGAGTATCTTTTTCCTGGAAGGCATAAGGGTTGTTATGCTCCGCAACTGGCGCTTTGACATTTTCAACGCCGCACATTGGAACTATGCCTGGGAAAAATGGAACGACGGATGGGTTATCGACGATCCGAAAGAATGGGCGTTTGTGCTCATCATTCTTACGTTCATTCCGCTGTGGCTGACCAGCTGGGCCGCTTTGAGCCTGATCCCGTGGGGAAAAATATTCTTAAACGTCATTCTTTTTCCCATGCGCGCCTTTCGCAATCTTTTTTACAAACCGGTCAAGATTATTGCCAAAACTGCCGGCGTCCCCGTCGTCAAAAAGAAAAAATCCTATAAGGAAATCCGCCCGCGCGGAACCCGCGCCCCGATTACCGACTACAGCGATCCGGTTCGTCCCGGCGTACTGAGCGCTTCGGCCAAACCCGCAGCACCGGCCAAACCCGCCGCAAAAAAAGAAGAACCGGCCGCCTCCCCGACCTTTGACCATTCGTTGTTTAAATTTGACGAAGATACGGACGACGATTTTGATTTTGACTTTGATTCGTTCGACAAAAAATTCAGCGACACCAAACCCGATGAGACTCCCAAAGAGGAACCGAAAGAAGCGCCCAAACCGGCTCCGGCCAAAAGCAAAAACAACAAAGACAAAAAAAACAACGCCCAACGCAATGATGCCCCGTCTCCCGCACAGCCCCGTCCGGCAGGAAACTCCACCCTCGACGTTCTGAAACAAAAAGGTTATGAAGTCATCACCGCCGCCACCGTCAAAAACAGCGTCATCGACTTTATCGGCGTTTCCGACAAACAGATAAACCTCTGCCTGCTCGACAAGGAACCCGGCGACTGGCTGGCCGACGAAGAACGTTTCAACGACGAAGAACCGCTGTGGTTCTCGGAAAGCAGCCATCGCATTTCGCCGGTGCGCAAAGTTGACCTTGCCCGCAAGATTCTTTCCGAAAAACTGGCCGAGTCCGACATGAATTTTGAAATAAGGGCCTTTGTCGTTGTTCAAATAGGCAATATTATCAATGCCGAAGACATGTTTGAAACCTGGGACGAAATGAATATTTCCGTTACCAGGATTGACAGGGGCACACCCAAGGAACTAAAATTGTTTTCCAAAACGCTGGAAGAGGCCGGCGGGCATATTGACAAAGACAAATTTGAAAAGGTCAAAAAACTCGTTCGCAGCATAGCATAACAACAAGACAGGTGTAAAAGCAAAACAATGGCTCTGAAATCAAGAGGAGAAGAATGGGAAGAATACGACCATGCCGTCCAGTGGATGGTAATGACCGTCGTTATTACCCTTATCGTAACCATCATACTCGCGGTTGTTTCAATGCCGCTCGGCTATCTCATCGGTTCGGGCATTTCCAAAGATTCGCTGAATGACGTCGGCAAATTCGTCTCCACCGTTTTCGATAACCCGTCATATTTGTTTTCCCGCTACTGGAACTGGTTCCGTCAGCTTTCGGCATATCACGGCAGTTTTTCGGTCAGCCTCTGGCTTCCGATTCTGCCGATTGTCGCCCTGCCGGCCGGCTTAATCATCGGCGCGGTAACCAACCCCTACCGTTTCCAGTCCAACATTCACGGTTCGGCCCGCATCGCCGAATATAAAGACATCAAAAAAATGGGACTGTTTGACGGTTTCTGCATGGTCGTCGGCAAATACAAAGGACGGCTGCTGATGCTGAAGGAAACCCTCTCCACGCTTTGCTGCGCGCCTCCGGGCACCGGTAAAACCGTCGGCGTGGTCATTCCGACCATTTTCAACTCGCACGGCCTGAGCATCGTTGTCAACGACCCGAAACCGGAACTATGCTATTCCACCACCGGCGCCCGCGCCAAAGACGGCCCCGTTTTTGTCATCAACTGGGGCGCGGAAGACAATCCGGCCGAGGGAATTTACTACCCGAGCTGGAATCCGCTGTCACCGAACGCCCTGCCTGCTCCCGGCCCGGATCGCGACATGTACGTCGATTCAATGTGCAACATTCTGGTCGAAGACCCCAAAGGCGGCGCCGACCCGCACTGGTCGAAAACCGGCCGTGCCGCACTGACCGGCTTCATTCACTTTATTGCTTCCAAATGCGAGCGTGCCCGCGCAAACGACTACTTCATCGGACGCATTTACGAAGGCAAGCTTGACGAAGAGGACAAACGCGTCCTTGAAGGCTATTATCTGGACATGCGCGACCCGATGTCGGCGCGCGCCATTCAGAACCTGCGCAACAATAACATTACCATCGACAACTACCTGCCGATCGGCACCTGGCAGCTGCTGCCGGAAAAATGGATCGGCCATGAATCCTGCCTGGCGATGATTCTGGAATGGATTACCGAAGCTCAGATTAAGCAGGCGCAGGACATCAAACGCCGCATTGAAGAAGGCGACCAGATGGCCGCCATGTCCGACCCGATGCGCACCATGCTGGAAGAAGCTGTCGACGAAGCCCGCCGCTTCGGCTATTCGCCGCGCTGCATCACGGAACTGAGCCAGCTTTCGTCCATGCCGGACAAAGAGCGCGGTTCGGTATTGTCCACCGGTTTTGCCGGCATCGGCATTTTCAAAAACTCGGCGGTTGTATCCAGAACAAGCTTCTCCGATTTGCAATTTAAAGACCTGCGCGGCATGAAGGATCCGATTACCGGCGAATGGAAACCGATTTCGGTATATCTTTCGGTCAACCAGGTTGACGCGCGCGCTCTGGGCGTCATCAGCGGTACATTTATTGAACTTATGTCTTCTTATCTGATTGCCAACCCGCCGAAGTTCGTCAACAAAACCGACGGACAAATGGGACCGTTCCCGTGCCTGTTCGTCCTTGACGAGTTCCCGCAGATGCCGAAACTGAAAGCGATTATTGACGGCCCGGCAGTCGGCCGCGGACAAAAGGTTTCTTATCTGCTTATCGGACAGGACCTCGGTCAGATTTCGGGAAAATACGGCAAAGACGACCTTGAAACGGTTATTTCCACAACCGCCTGCAAAATCATTCTGTCACAGAACAACGAACAAACCGCCCAGCGTTTTTCCAAAATGATCGGCAACAAAACCGTGCAGACCACCTCCTATTCCAAAAACGAAGGCGGCCTGGGCAAAGGTTCCAACCCGTTCGCCAAAAACGTGTCTTATCAGCTTCAGGGCACCTCGGTCATCAGTACGACCCAGCTGCTGAGCCTGCCGATGCTGAAACAGGTTGTACTGATGCAGGGTTTCATCGACCGGCCGATTATGGCCGATTCTCCGCGCTGGTATCTTGACTCGACCATGAAAAAACTGGCGGCGCTTCCGCCGTCTCCGTATGTTCCGGATTGGATTGTCGCTCAGCGCGAAGACATCAACGAAGACATGCTGGCCAAACTCGGCATTGATTATGACCCCGAAGCCGACGACGGTGACGACGAGTTCGACGACGACGAAAGCGACAACGGATAAAACTGTGGCACGGGAGCAATGCGATGTGGGAATGGTCAAACCGGACAGTCAAAAAAAAGCCCCCGAAAAAAACGGACCGCAACGCCGCGTCCCTGCTTGCCGCATACAACGACCTCATCGGCAGCGGCTATTCGGCCTATCAAAGCCGCATCCGCGACATTCAAATTGCCGAAACGCCCGTTGACGAAAGAATAACCGCCCCCGAACCCGAAGCTTTGTATGAAACGGTAAAGCAAAAAATCGCCGAATTCGGCCTGCCCGCCTCTACCCGGATTATTGAAAAGGAATATGCGCCGCAGTCCTGGCAGGAAATGAACCGCTCTTTCGACCGTTATCATAACCTGCGCAGCCGCTTTTTCAAACTGGTCGGCTATGCCGACGCCGAAGACTGCCGTTGCGCAGGCCTCAATGACGATGATATAGCCTGCCTGCGCGAAGGTTTCGCTCCGGAAAACTACAACATTCATCTCAAAGTTCCGGCCGATTTCGGCGGCAGTCTCGATTTCGACAATTTCAGCCTGATTCAGACCCGGCCGCATCATGCCGGCATTCATCGGATTATCGACATGCAGATTGAAAACAATTTTTTGCGCCTGCATAAAAAAATTTTCTTACCCTGGTTTGAAGGAAAGTTTTATTATGATTAGCCGTTATCTGAACCACTTCCGCCAATCGCCCGGCAGCGTCATCTTTGAACCGGCCGTCGACGCCAATCTGACCAGGATTGACGCCGAACTCACATCCAGAAATTTTTCCGCCATTCCCGGCGAATATCGGAATTTTCTCAAACTAAACGACGGCCTCATCTTTAACGGCATCGAATTTTACGGCTCAATCCCCCATTACCGTGAAAAAAAGAACTACACTTTTCCGAATCTCATAACCGTTAACGAATATTATCTCAATTACGACTATTTCATCCGCAAACTGGTTATCGGCCGCATATCGGAAAACATCCTGCTTTACGACGGCGCCGAAAATGTTTATTCGGTTACCGACCGTATTAACCTGCGCCCGGTCATCGAAGCCGAAAATCTTGCAGCGTTTCTCAAAATCTTTTATGACCATGCGGTTGCCTCGCCACGTTGAATTATTGACAAGCAAAGCAATATCTTATATCTTGCTGTTTAGCTTTTTGATTATCTTTTTGACACGAAAGAAGGCACTATGCCGGAAAACAAACCGCACATCCATACCGCCGGCGAACAGTTTCACGACCATGGCGGAAATCTGGAACAGCTCTTGGAACACATGCCGGACGAAGAAGCTTTTTACAAAGCCTCCGACATTTTTCAGCAGCTCTGCGACCCGACGCGTCTGCGCATTCTGTGGCTGCTGGCTCACTGCGAAGCCTGTGTCCTGAACGTCGCGGTTGCCGTCGGCATGAGTACTTCCGCCGTTTCCCACCATCTGCGCATTCTGCGCCAGACCGGCCTCATTGTCAATCGACGCGCTGGCAAAGAAGTTTATTACAAACTCGCGGACACCCGTCCCGCCCGCCTCATCCACAAAATGATTGACGACGTTTTCGAAATGAACTGCCCGCAAAACAAATTGTAAAATTTAAGCAAAACCGCTGACACGGTATACATTGAAACACGTAATTTTTTCGAGACCGCATCGAATCGCTTTAGAAAACCGTTAGACAGACTTTAACGCACGCATGGAATTGACAATGGCAATAACCGACACGCCGACATCGGCAAAAACAGCGTCCCACATGGTAGCCAGTCCTTCGGCACCCATCAGCAGAACCAAAAACTTGACACCCAACGCAAAAACAATATTCTGCCGCACGATTCGCAAAGTTCGTTGTGAAATTTTAATCGCCTGCGCAATCTTAGACGGTTCGTCAGTCATAATCACGATGTCCGCCGCCTCAACCGCCGCGTCAGAACCAACGCCGCCCATGGCAATACCAATATCGGCCAGAGCCAGCACCGGCGCATCATTAATACCGTCGCCGGCAAAAACAAGTTTTCCGCCGGCGCTTTTGTCTTTCATCAGCGCCTCAACCTTTTCGACCTTCTGTGCCGGCAGCAAATTGGCAAAAAACTTATCCAAACCCAGTATTTGCGCAACATTTTCCGCAGCCGCGGCATTGTCGCCGGTCAACATGACCGTCTCCCTGATACCCGCTTTTTTCAAAGCCGCAATCGCTGCCGGCGCGTCGGGCTTTATCTCGTCCGCAATCAGGATAAAGCCTCTGAAAATTCCCTCTTCCGCAACATAAACAACCGTTCCGGCTCCGTTTACGGGATTAAATTTTATCCCATACTCGTCCAACAGTCTTTTATTGCCGAGCAAAACCGTCTTACCGCCGATTGTGGCCTTAATACCGCGACCCGGCAGTTCTTCAAAATCAACCACCCGCCTCAGGTCAATTTCCTTGCCGTATGCCTTGCGGATTGACTGTGAAACCGGATGCGTTGAATTGCCGCCGGCAAGCGCAGCCATTTCCAGCAACGCGTCATCGTCAATGCCATCACCCTGTACCCGGCTGACCTCAAAGCAGCCCTTTGTCAGAGTGCCGGTCTTGTCAAAAACCGCAATTTCGGTTGCTGCCAAAGCCTCCAGATAATTGCTTCCCTTAACCAGAATCCCGCTGCGCGAAGCGGCGCCGATACCGCCGAAAAACCCCAGCGGAACGGAAATGACCAATGCGCACGGACATGATATGACCAGAAAAGTCAGCGCCCGATACAGCCAGTCGCTGAAAACCGCGCCATCAACCAGCAACGGCGGCAAAACCGCAATTGCTAAAGCCAGAAAGACCACTGCCGGCGTATAATAGCGTGCAAAACGGGTAATAAAGTTCTCAACAGAAGCCTTTTGGGAACTGGCATTTTCAACCAAATCCAAAATCTTAGCCACCGTCGATTGGCCAAAATCACGGGTAACCCTTATTTTCAGCCGGCCGTTCAAATTAATGCAGCCGCTGATAACCTCGTCGCCGACGGCCGCTTCCCGAGGTACCGATTCGCCGGTAATCGCCGCCGTGTCAATCAGCGAATAACCCTCGACAATCCGGCCGTCCAGCGGAATTTTCTCTCCGGCCGTCACGATAATGTCTTCACCCGGACGCACATCCTCAGGATTCACCCTGACAACCTTGCCGTCCCTTTCGATATTGGCATAATCGGGACGAATGTCCATCAACGCTGCAATTGACTTGCGCGACTTGTTGACCGCATAGGACTGAAACAATTCGCCGATTTGATAAAACAGCATCACGGCCACGCCTTCGGAATACTCTCCCAAAGTAAAAGCGCCGGCCGTTGCCGCCGTCATCAGAAAATTCTCGTCAAAAACCTGTCCATGGCCGATGTTTCTGAATGCCTTGCGCACAATCGGCAGCCCGACGATGAGATATGCGGCAGACCAGACAGCCAAGCGCCAGTAACCGGAAGCCGGCAGCATAAAAGCCGACGCGAACAAAACGGCTGCGGCAATAATTTTATAAAGCTGTCTTTTCTGCTTCATGCCCAAACCTCCTGCCTATCGAACCAGAGTAACGTCGCTGTCGACTTTGGCAATCAACTTCTCCGCAGCATCAAGAATTTCCTCAAAATATTCTTCTTCCGCTTCCAAAACCAGCTTTCCGCTCATAAAGGAAACCGAAACTGAAATTACGCCTTCAATTTCCCGAACAGCGTTCTCTATTTTTGCCGCACAGTTGGCACAGTCCAAATCAGCCAATACAAAAGTCTTCTTCATTTCTTCTCTCCAACACTACTAACGATTAAATAATTGTTCAATTGTTTATATATTATAAATAGCATACCTTTTCCATATTGTCAACCGCCTTATGACAATGAAATCGCTGTTTTGATTGACAAAAAAATTGACTTCTCGTCAACCGAATATTATAGATAAAGAACTTATTTATGAAATTGTTTATTACGTTATCAAAATACTTATTATGTTATGGAAACAAAATTTGAAAAACTGGAAAAAGTTCTTTCGGAACTGAACATCAGCAACAAAGAACTGATAAACTGGGTTAACAACCGCAGTAAAAGCCCTGCCGGTTTGATACCGACGGCATTGCCTTTGGTGTATCGGCGCGGCAATGAATTGACGGTTGAAAACGGGTTGAATTTGAGCCACAAGAGCGAGTTATGGGGAATTCAGCTGTTGTCCGGCGTGATGGTCGCCTTGACATGCGGTTCGGGAAACAATGTTTCAGAGACCACATGGGGAAAAGTCAAAAAGTTTGCCGAAAAGATGACTTTCAACGGCAAGCTGGGTGTTCTTCCGTCCCAAGATGTTTTGAACAAGCATTGGAATAACGAGGAAAGAGAAAAATACGCAACTACAATTGCCGTATTAAAAGAAAACGGCATTGACGCCGACGGTTACCAGGGGTGCATTTGGTGCTCTGAGGTATATTATCGGGCCGGTGCCTTTTGTTTCAATCTGGAAAATGGCTACCGTGGTTGGGGACATAAGGATGATACCAACATTGATGACCGCGTAGCATTAGCTTTCAGCTGATATCCTAAAGAAAAAACAGCGTTATCTCCAGATAATGCTGTTTTTTTATTTCAAGGCAAACCGGAGTTCGCACAAAAAAAGCACCTTTTAACAGGTGCTTTTTTAATCTGGGGCGAACTATGGGACTCGAACCCACGACAACCGGTACCACAAACCGGGGCTCTACCAACTGAGCTAAGTTCGCCATCGGACTTATGCGTTTTTACAAACAATCTTACTTAAAGTCAAGACAAAAAGCGCAAAAAAATTATTTATTCTAAAACTAATTATCAACGGCAAAAATTAATAATTTATTTTCTTTTTCTTTATAAAATTAGTACAAATAACTCCAGAAAAAGAGAAAGAAAAAAGATGAAAAGCAGTTTTTACAGGCAATTACGGCGCGTTTTCGGGTATGCTTTGCTCATGCTCGGTTTTGCCGCATATTCTGCCCCCGAAGCCGGAGCCTCCGTTTCTTCAATTACCATCGACGCCGCGTCCGGCGAGGTTTTGTCCTCTTCCGCGGCCGACACGCTGCGCTATCCCGCCTCCCTGACCAAAGTCATGACGCTTTACATCACTTTCGACGCCTTGGAAAAAGGCATAATCAAACTTGACGACAAACTTCCCGTTTCCCGGCATGCGGCCAACCGTTCGCCGTCCAAACTCGGCCTCCGCGCCGGTTCAAGCATTGACGTTAAAACCTGCATCATGGCCGTCATTGTCAAATCTGCCAACGACTGCGCTACGGTTTTGGCCGAAGGTCTCGGTTACAGCGAAGAAAATTTTGCCAAATCGATGACCCGCGTTTCCCGCGAACTCGGCATGAAAAACACCACTTTCAAAAACGCCTCCGGCCTGCCCAACAAACAGCAGAAAACCACCGCGCGCGACATGGCCTTGCTGGCCGCCGCCATGTACCACCATTTTCCGCAGTACTACAAATGGTTTTCCGCCAAAAAATTTACCTACGACGGCCGAACTATTTACACGCATAACCACATTCTCAAAAACTTTGAAGGTGCCGACGGTCTGAAAACCGGATTTACCAACGCTTCCGGCTATAACATCATCACTTCGGCGGAACGCGACGGCCACCGCGTTATTGCCGTAACCATGGGTCACAATACCGCCCGCGAGCGCGACAGAAAAGTCGCCCAGATGATGAGCAAGGGGCTGAGCAAGCTGGCCTTAAACGACAAAGTCAACACGTCCAGCATGTATGCCGAACTGGAAGAAAAAAACATCGGCTCCGAACCGGAACAAAAACTTGCCTCGCTGGAAAAAAACGCACCAAACCCCAAGCTCTGGGACATTCAGGTCGGCGCTTTTTCAAACTACGCCAAAGCGCGCAACTATGCGCTTGAGATAAAAAAGAAAGCTTCGCGCAAACTGGCCGACAAACCGATTGACATTGAACCCGTATCCACAGGCGCGGCCATCATCTACCGCTCCAAAATTACCGGTTTTGCAAAGAACGAAGCCGACGCGGCCTGTAAAAGTTTGAAAAAATCAAACAAATCCTGTATAGTGGTCGCACAACAGGAAAACAAACAGCTTATTTTGGCGCACAATCGTTATCAGCAGCAGTATTAAACCATGAACGACCCGATTCAGAAAAAAGCCCACGTTATCGTTATCAGCAACGAAAAAGGCGGCACCGGCAAATCCACTATTTCCATGCATCTGGCCATCAAGCTGATGCAGGAAGGTTTTTCTGTCGCCACGGTCGACATGGACGGCCGTCAGGGAACGCTCTCCAAATATCTCGAAAACCGCGAAACTTTCTGCGCCCGGCATAAAATCTCACTGCCGATACCCGTTCACTACAAATTCTCGCCGCAGGAAGATTACGGCCTGATTCCGGCCGATCGCGCCAATATCCGCATGCAGATATCCAAACTGCTCGACAATTACGACGCGGTCATCATCGACACCCCCGGCACCAAAAACTATCTTTTTGAAGAAGCGCACCGCTTCGCCGACACGCTGATTACGCCGATTTCCGACAGTCTGATTGACTTAAACGTTCTGGCCGACATCGACTTCGAAAACGAAAAAATCGGCCAGCCCGGTCATTACGCCAACTACATCTGGGAAGTGAAAAAATACCTGGCCTCGCTCGGCAAACCGTACCTGAACTGGATCGTCGTCGGCAACAAGCTGTCGTCATACAACTCCCGCAACAAACAAACCGTTTTCAAGTATCTTGAAAAAATGTCCAAACTTTACGGTTTCCGTCTGGCCGAAATTATCAAAGACCGCGTCATTTACCGCGAACTGTTTCTTGAAGGGCTGACGGTTCTGGATATGCAGCACCCCGACCTGCGTTTCAAAATGAGCGTTTCCCACATTGCCGCCAAACGCGAGATTCGCGCTTTGGCCGAATTCATCTGCCCCGAATAGGAACAAAAGATGAAAGAACTCAGCCTGCTGATGTTTGTCGTTGCCTGCGGTTACGTCCTCGGGCGCTTTCTCAACCGTTTTGCCGCTGGAAGCGTCCGGCAGCGCAACTTTTTTATTCCGTCGCAAGCCGACAGTAATCTGCTCTGGGGATTTGCCTTTTACTTCGGCTTTGCCGCCCTCATGTTCCATTCTCATCACAAAATCTGGCCCCTGGCCGCAATCGCCGCCATTTTGTTTTTTCTGGCATATTACAAAGCACTGCGCAAAAATCTTATCACGCCGGTTTCGCCTTTTATCGTTAATGACCTGCGCCGCCGGCTGAACCGGCAGCAGGAAAACGACCGGCGCCTCAACCGCCCCTATAACCGCGGCGAAGCCCTTCGCCTGCTCGGCCTGCCCGCGGGCATCGATGACAACAGCCCGCAAATTGCCGAACGTCTGAAACTGTTGTCCGACTTTTCGACCCAAACCTCCGACCTTCCCTACCTGCCCGAACTCATCGACGAACTCCGCGCCGCGCTCTCTCGAAAATAAACATTTGATAACTATGTTTAGACTTGAGTTTAATCCTTATAGTGATAAACTCCTGACATAAAATTATTAAACGTATTAAAAGGAGAGAGTATGATAAAAACAGTTGCTACTACCCCCTACACCGACCAGAAAATGGGTACCGGCGGCCTGCGCAAAAAAACCAAAGTCATGATGCAGCCCAACTATTTTGAAAACTTCATTCAAACCGTTTTCAATACCATCGGCGGCGTAGAAGGCAAAACCTATGTAGTAGGCGGCGACGGCCGTTATTATAACGACGTTGCCATTCAGAAATTTATCAAAATGGCCGCGGCCAACGGCGTAGCCAAACTCATCATCGGCCAGAACGGTTTCATGTCAACGCCGGCCGGTTCCAACGTTCTGCTCAAGAACAAAACCAACGGCGCCTTTATCTTCTCCGCTTCCCACAACCCGGGCGGCATCGACAACGATTTCGGCGTGAAGTATTCCGACGAAACCGGCGGTCAGGTTCCGACATCGATTACCGATGCCATCTACAGAAACTCTCAAACCATCAGCGAATACAAAATTCTCGAAGCACCCGACATCGACCTTGGCAAAATCGGCGTTCAGAAACTGGAGAACATGACGATTGAAGTCATCGACCCGATTAAGGACTATGTCGAAATGCTCGAAGGGATTTTCGACTTTGAAGCGCTGAAAAAGCTTTTCAAATCCGGCTTTACCATGAAGTTCGACGCCATGAACGCCGTTACCGGCCCTTATGGAAAACGCATTTTTGAAGAAATCCTCGGCGCCGCGCCGGGATCGGTCATCAATGCCGTTCCCAAACCGGATTTCGGCGGCCTGCACCCGGATCCGAACATGGTTTATGCCAAGGAACTCATCGGCATCATGTACGGCAACGACGCACCCGACTTCGGCTCTGCCAATGACGGCGACGGCGACCGCAACATGATTCTGGGCAGAAAATTTTTCGTCTCGCCCTCCGACAGCCTGTCGATTATTACCGATAACTACAAACTGATTCCGGCTTACAGAAACGGCATTTACGGCGTGGCCAAATCTGCCGCGACGTCTACGGCCGTCTGCCGCACGGCCAAAGCGCTGGGCATGGACTGCTACGAGGTTCCGACCGGCTGGAAATACTTTGTCAACCTGATGGATTCCAACCGCATTACCTTCTGCGGCGAAGAAAGCTTTGGTACCGGCTCCAGCCATATCCGCGAAAAAGACGGCATTTGGGCCATTCTGTTCTGGCTGAGCATTATTGCCGCCACGGGTAAATCGGTTGAGGAAATTACCGTCGACCATTGGAAAAAATACGGCCGCAGCTATTATATCCGTTTCGACTTCGAAGGCATCGACAAAGACGTTGCCGACAAACTGATGGCCGATTTGGAAAACAGGCTTCCGGGACTGAACGGCAAAAAGTTCGGCAGCTTTGAAGTCAGCGAAGCCGCCCCGTTTGTTTACAACGACCCGGTTGACGGTTCTTCGACCAAAAACGGTCTGGTCGTCAAATTCGCCGACGGTTCGCGCATCGTTTACCGTCTCTCGGGAACCGGCACCAGCGGCGCCACGCTCCGCGTTTACATGGAAAAGTTCGAAAAAGACAAACTCCGCGAAGAACCGTTGACAATGCTGAAAGACATTGCCAAAATTGCCGCGGACATTGCCGAAATCGAACCCCGCACAGGAAAACAGCAACCCGATGTCATTACATAGACCGTACATAACGTTAACCGGCTTTATTACCGCACTTGCCTTCTCGGCAAGTGCGTATGCCGGTTTGTACGGTTTTACGTCAGCCAACCCCTATACCTACGAAGAGCAGATTTTGGACATCAAGGTCGCGCCGAAAACTATCGTCAACTATCGCAAAGCCATGCGTGATAACGTTGTGGCCCTGGCCGAGTTTGCCAAAGCCGAAAACAAAAACTTTGAAATTATCGCCCACGAAGGCGAGGAGCTTCTGCACAAAAGCCTGTGGGAATACCATCTTGACGGTTACAACGAGGCGCGGCGCAAAGGCATTAATGCCGACGACCCGGTCTTCCTGGCGCATCTGAAACAAACCGAACCGGATTTAGCTTATTCCGCCTCTGCCGAAAACTACGGACGGCATCTCAGCGGCATTGCCGTCAACAACCGTTTCTGCGGCAGCCGCAAACTGAGTCCGCATATAAAGGAACACGGCCTGAAAATCATTTCCATCGACAGCTGTTCCTCGGAAGCGGAACTGGACGAAGCGATCATGAACTCGGCAGGTTTCGGCAGCCTGCTCTATGCTTTCGTCAAACCAGAAACCGCCTTCCGCAAAATAAAAAAACAGCCGATAATCAACGAAAATGCCCGCAACATCTACAAAGTTGCCGACGCGGCCAACATCTCGTTCTTCATTGACGACAGTCTTTATGATGACAAAGAACGTTTTTTGCAGGACATCAGGGATTCCAACTATGACATTGTCGTCATTGAGCCTTTTTTCCGCCATCGGGAACCGCTCTCAAGAGAAGATGTCGACAGCCTGAAGTTCAAGAAAAACGGCGCCAAACGGCTGATTTTTGCCAAAATGAACGTCAGCGAAGCCAACCGCCGCGACTATTATTGGAGGAACGGCTGGCAGATTGACAAGACCCCGTGGCTGGCTCGCGCGTCCTTTACCGATTCTGACGCGGTCATTACCGAATACTGGAACGAAAACTGGAAAAAAGTCAGCGGCCTCTATTTCAAGGGCATTGTCGACAGCGGCTATGACGGCGCTTTTCTGACCGGCCTCGAAAACCATGTTTACTTTGAAAAACAAACCCCGTTAGAATAGGTTGACTGACATGAACGAAGTAGAAGTTTTGGACATTTCCCGCGAAGCGATTTTCACGCTGATAAAAGTCGTCAGCCCGGTACTGCTGGTTGCACTGTTCATCGGTCTGATAATCGGTATTTTTCAGGCTCTGACCCAGATTCAGGAAATGACGCTGGCTTTTGTCCCGAAAATTCTCGGCGTCTTTTTCACGCTTATCCTGCTTTTTCCGTTTATGCTCAACCAAATGCGGATGCTTTCCGACACTTTGTTTGACAAGATAGTCAACGGCGGATGACGGCAATGACCCAGCTCCTGAATCTGGAAATTTATCAGTTTATCTTCGTCTTTCTGCGTATCGGCTCGGCAATACTGTTAATGCCGGGCTTCGCGGTTTCTTACGTTACCGAACGCCAGCGGCTTACGATTGCTCTGGCAATAACGGTGGTGCTGGTACCGTTCCTGAGCGTTTTTTTGCCGCCGGCGCCGGCTGATTTTCTTGACTTTCTGCAGCTGGCACTGTTCGAAATTACCTGCGGCGTGTTCATGGGACTGTTCATGCAGGCGCTCTATGCCGCGCTCAGTCTCGTCGGTAACTTTGCCGGACAGGCCATCGGCTTTTCCAACGCTCAGATTTTCGACCCGACGTTCCAGACACAGAGCATCGTCCTGGAAACGTTCCTGAGCATCATTGCCCTGACCGTCATATTCATCACCGACCTGCATCATCTGATGCTTTCCGCGGTCGTCGACAGTTACCGGCTGTTTCCGGTCGGTCTGCCCTTGCCGCTCGGCGACTTCTCCGACTTCATGAGCCAGACCGTCAACGCAAGTTTTGTCATCGGCTTCAAAATCGCCTCGCCGTTCATTGCTTTTTCAATCGTCTTTTATGTCGGCATGGGGCTCGTTTCGCGCCTGATGCCGCAGTTGAACATCTTTTTCCTCTCCCTGCCTTTGCAGATTTATCTGGGACTGGGACTGCTTTTTATAACCACGCCGATAATGATTCTCTGGTTCGTCAAATATTATGAAGGCGGCCTGATGAAATTTGTTTCCGGGAGCTGAGCATGATTGCCGAAGATGATGACGAAGCCTCAAAAACGGAAGAACCGTCGGAACGAAAAATAAGCAAGGCCAAAGAAGAAGGCGACATTGCCATCTCTCAGGACGCCAAAAGTTTTATCATGCTGCTCGGCATGCTGTTCGTCATTTGGCTGGTGCTGCCGCTGATGTTCAAATGGTTTTATATGTTTTCGCTCAAATTCGTCGAAAATCCGGACGCCATTCCCACCGACGGCCGCCACATCAGACTCTTGCTTTACAATACGGTCATTGCCCTGATGAAAATTCTCGGCATTCCCTTTGCCATTTTCATGGTGCTCGGCATTTTTGCCAGCGTTGCCCAGACCGGTTTCGTCTACGCACCGAAAAAACTGGAACCGAACTGGAACAAGCTGAACATCTTTGCGGCAATGACCCAGTTTATAAACATGAAGAAAATCGTCGAGAGCTTAAAAGGCATCATCAAAATTACCGTCATCGCATTTATCGGCGTTCTCGTCATCCGCCCTTATCTGGAAAAGGTCAACCTGATGCCGGGCATGGAAACCATGGCAATTTTATCTTTTATTCATAAAATTGTGGTATTGTTGATTTTTACGGTAGTTATCGCCGTTCTGGTCATCGCCGTTGCCGACTACGCCTATCAGAAATATCAGCATTTGAAGAAACTGCGCATGACCAAACAGGAAGTCAAAGACGAATACAAACAGATGGAAGGCGACCCGCTGGTCAAATCGCGTATCCGTCAGGTGCGCATGGAACGTGCCCGCCACCGCATGATGGATGCCGTCCCTCGCGCCGATGTGGTTATCGTCAACCCGACGCACTATGCCGTCGCCCTGGAATACAAAATGGAAAAAATGGACGCGCCGGTTGTCGTTGCCAAAGGTCTGGACAATCTGGCACTGCGCATCAGGGAAATAGCCGAAGAACACGACATTCCCATTGTCGAGAACCCGCCGCTGGCGCGCGCGCTTTTCGCTTCCGTAGAACTGGATCAATCGATTCCGGCCGAACACTTCAAGGCCGTTGCCGAGGTAATTGGATATGTTATGCAGCTTAAAAACCCACAGGCCCGATAAACTGCTGCAAAAGCGTTTGCTGCAGCTTGCCTATTCGCTTATCGCCCTCGCCGCGGCGATAATCCTGTTTATGGTATACCCGGAATATTACCTTTATCTGATTCTGTCCATGCTGATACTGTGCATTTTCTGTCTTGCGCTTACCATTAAAACCCTTCGTGCCGGCGAAGAAGCCATCAGCTACGGCGGTTTTGCCAACGAAATTATCAAAAACGACTTCAAAGCCCGCCGGATTGACAACGCTGCCGGAGAACCGGTCATTCAGAACGACGTCGCCAGAGAACTGCTCAAAAACGAACCGATTCTCGAATATCTGGAAAAACAGCTCAGCGAGAACCGTCTCAACAAAGCGGCTTTCTACCGCCTGCAAACCGCCTGCCACGACCTTGCCGCCGAAAAAGTCACGCTGGCATTAAATCTGCACCATGACCGGGACAGAATTTTTGCCGACGAAGAATGGTTCGAAATTACCGTCCGGCCGATATTTTTGAAAAAAACCGACATTTTCGAAGGCCCTTTTTCAATTAAAGCAATCAAAAAAGACACCTATCTATACTGGAACTTCCAGGACATTACCGCCGCCAAAAACATGGAGCACGTTTTTCAGGAAGAGCGTAAAAACCTTCACGACTTTCTCGACGATCTCCCGGTCGGGCTTTATACCTGCACCCGCGATTTTCAAATCGAATACGCTAACCACGCCTTTGCCCGCATTGTCGGCGTTGCCCGCGAAGACCTTATCGGCACCGATTTTCGCAAATATCTGGGCGAAAACGTCGAAACGCCGCAGAACACAACCTGGTCAGGAAGATTGTTTTTTGTCAGCACCGCACATGAAACGGTCGAATGTTTCGTCGCTCAGGAAAGTTTCCGCGGCAACAGGGAGTACAAGATTCGCGGCGTTGCCGTTGCCGGCATTCCGTCCGACCGCGACGTCAAAAAAGAACTCAGCGCTTCGCTGGATAAAATCAGCTGGCTTTTCAATTACGCGCCGGTCGGCATCGTCTTCATCAACCGCGACGGTCAAATAACCGACTGCAATGCCAAAGTCCGGAGTTTTCTTGGCGCCGCCAAGGAAAACATCTTGCTCAAAAGCATCTTTGACTATGTCAAAACCGAAGACGCCGCCGAACTCAAAAAACAGTTTGCCGCCATTTACGCTTCCGCCGATGCCTCGGCTTCGCTGGACGTCCACGTCAGTCTCGGCCGCGAAGAACGCATCATTCAGCTCTACATCAGCCCGATGCGCCGTTTCTATTCTTTCGACATCAGCGAAATCGACGGTTTGGTTCTGTATATGATTGACGCCACCAAACAAAAAACGCTGGAGATGCAGTTTGCCCAAGCTCAGAAAATGCAGGCCATGGGCCAGCTGGCAGGCGGCGTCGCCCATGACTTCAACAACCTGCTGACCGCCATGATCGGCTTCTGCGACCTGCTGCTTCAACGTCACGGCGTCGGCGATCCGTCCTTTACCGACCTGATCCAAATCAAACAAAACGCCAATCGTGCCGCCGGGCTGGTTCGCCAGCTGCTGGCTTTCTCGCGCAAACAACCCCTGAAACCGAAACTGATTGACGTTACCGAAAACTTCGTTGAACTCAGCCATATGCTCAAACGGATTCTCGGCGAACAGATTGTGCTTGAATTTTACCACGGCAGCGACCTGGGATATATCCGCGTTGATCCGGTTCAGTTTTCACAGGTCATCATCAACCTGGCTGTCAACGCCAAAGACGCCATGAGCGGCAGCGGCACGCTCAGCATTTCCACCCGCACCGAAACGCTTTCCGAACCTTACCGGTTCGGCGCCGACGTAATCAAACCCGGCGAATTTGTGGTTATCGATGTCAGAGACACCGGCTGCGGCATCCCGATTGAAAACCTTACCCGCATCTTTGAACCCTTCTTCTCCACCAAACAAAACGTCGTCGGCTCCGGCACCGGCCTCGGTCTGGCCATGGTCTACGGCATTGTCCGCCAGACCGAAGGCTTCATCAAAGTCGAAAGCATTGTCGGCAAAGGCACTACCTTCTCCATTCATCTGCCGCGTTTTGACGCCGCCGTCGACGATGAAGAGGAAAAACGCGGCGACGAACAAGACACTGTCAAAGCCAAAGACGGTTCGCCGGTCCTGACCGTTCAGGAAAAAATTACCTCTCCCGTCGCCGTCAGCCAGAAACTGATATTCGGCCTGAACGTTTCGGCCATTGACCGCAGCGTCCGGGAAAATCCGGACGCCGCCTCAACCCGCATTCTCTTCGTCGAAGACGAAGATTCGGTTCGGGCTTTCGGCGTTCGTGCCTTAAAGAAAAAAGGTTTTGACGTTGTTGCTTGCAATTCGGCCGAGAATGCGTTAGAACAATTGGAGCACGACAAAAACTTCGGCCTGCTGATAACTGATATGGTAATGCCCGGCATTAACGGCGCCGAACTGGCCGCCCGCGTCCGCGAACAGATTCCCGCCGTCAAAATTATTTTGGCCTCCGGCTATTCGGAAGAAATTGCCCGCCGCGAACTTGCCGGCTCGCAGGATTTTGACTTTCTGGCCAAACCATTCAGCCTCGGCGACCTGACCAAAAAGGTTTTTGACGTTTTGAGCAGAAACTGACGGACAAAAGATGAACAAAAACACCGACATCAGACAGCTGCCGCTGGCTTTCGAACACCAACCGTTTCTCGGCAAGGAGGACTTCATGGTCGCCTCCTGCAACGCCGAAGCCTTTGCCTATGTCGAAAACTGGCCCGACTGGCCGTTTTTCGCCGTCTGCCTGTATGGCCCGGCCGGCTGCGGCAAAAGTCATCTGGCTCACATGTTCTCTGACAACGTATCCGTCAAAACCCGTTATCCGTATAAAATTCCCCGCGTTCGCGCCTCGGAAGTCGGAACGGAAACCCTGCGGCTGTTCGAACAGCATCCCTGCCTGATTGTCGAAGATATGAACGACAACATCGACAACGAAGCGATGTTTCATCTTTACAATCAGTACCGCAACGAAAACGGCTATATCCTTTTTACCTCAGAAATCGCTCCCGCCCGCCTGCGCATTGCGCTGCCGGATTTGCGCTCAAGACTGAACATCGTTCCCTCGGTGGAAATTCGCGAACCGAACGACGAATTGCTGCAGGCGTTGATCGTCAAACTGTTCAACGACCGGCAGGTTGTCATTTCGCAGGAAGTGCTCAACTATATCATTGCCAATATGCAGCGCTCCTATGCTTTTGCCCGCAAACTCGTTGCCGAAACCGACAGCATTTCGCTGGCCCGCAAACGCGCCGTAACCATTCCCATTGTCAAAGAAGCCCTGGCCGTGTTAAATGACGACCATCAGGGAGAACTTTTCTAACTCTACGACCGAAAGAACTGAAATGCCCAAATATCTGCAGACGATTTTCTCAACCAAACCGTGGCTTTGCATCTCCGGCCTTCGTTTCAACCTGCTTTTCGCACTGTTTCTGCTTGCCGCCTATAACCTGCCTTTCGCCCGCAAACTGTGGAGCATCTCCCCGTCGGTTTCGTTTGTCGCCGGCGGACTTTTCTGTGCCTTTACGCTGCTTTGCGCGGCTGTTTCGCTTCTCTTCAACAGATATACTGCCAAACCGCTGGCAATCTTCTTTTGTATTCTGAACGCGCTGGTTTTTTATTTTATGAGCGCTTATAACACGCCGATTGACAAGATTATGCTTCTGAACGTCGTCCAAACCGACATCTATGAAGTTCAGGACCTTCTGGGGCTGAAACTGCTGACGTTCCTTGTCCTGCTCGGCATTTTGCCGGCTCTGATAATCTTGAAAATCCGGATTGATTACGGAAACCTCAAACGGGGATTGCTTTCCGCCGCTGCCGTCATCGCCGCTTCGGCAGCCCTTTGCGCTGCCGTCATGCTCGGCAATTACACGACAACCGAACAATTCTTCCGCAACCACCGCGACGCCAAATATTATCTGATCCCGGTCAATTACGTCAGCGCCTCGCTTTCGGTTTGGAAAATGCGACGCAAGTCGGACCATCCGTTCGTTACGATAGCCGACGACGCCAAATTGAACCGTTACTGGAACAACGGCAAGAAGAACCTGTTTGTCCTCGTGGTCGGCGAAACCGCCCGAGCCGCCAACTTTTCGCTCGGCGGCTACGCCCGCCCGACCAACGCACCGCTGGACAAGCACCGCCGGGAAATCGTCTATTACGGCGATACGGCCGCCTGCGGCACCTCTACCGCCGTCGCTGTTCCCTGTATGTTCTCGCGCAGCGGCCGCCAAAACTTTAAAGTCGGCTCCGAAGAATATACCGAGAACCTGCTCGACGTACTGCAGAAAGCCGGCTACAAGGTTCTCTGGCGCGAAAACAACACCGGCTGCAAAAACAACTGCGACCGGGTCGAAATCGAAGACTTCTGCACGAAAAAGTCCTGCCTCGACGAAATAATGCTTACCAACTTTTCCGCCAAAGTCCGCCAAACAGGCAAGGACATCCTCGTCGTCATGCACCAGACCGGCAGCCACGGTCCGGCTTATTTTGAACATTATCCCGCAGAGGCCGCCCGCTGGTCGCCTGTCTGCAAGACCGAAAACCTCAGCCGCTGCTCGGCCGAAGAACTGGTCAACGTTTATGACAACACCGTCTATTACACAAGCATGTTTCTGAGCAAAGTCATGGACGAACTAACCGCCCTGTCCGGCGAATACAACGTCGCGCTCCTCTATGCTTCCGACCACGGCGAATCTTTGGGAGAGAACGGCATTTATCTCCACGCCCAGCCATATGAAACAGCACCGGCTTATCAAAAGGAAATTCCGATGCTGGTCTGGCTTCCCGACAGTTCGGCCCGGGCCTTCGGCATCAACCGCAACTGCCTGAATAAAGCCGCCGGACAGCCGCATTCGCACGACAACCTTTTCCATTCCGTTCTGGGGCTGGCCGGTATCGAAACCATCGATTACGAACCTGCGCTCGACATCTTCTCCGGCTGCCGGAAGCAATAAAAAAATCTCTGTTTTCTTTGCAAAAAAAACTTGCAAATTAAAATGATCTTGTTATACATACCTACCGGAAAGTATATATAAAACAACAGCAAAACGGTAGAAATATGCCCAGAAGAACCAAGGAAGAGGCCGAGAAGACACGACAGGAAATTCTGTTTTCCGCGCTTGATATATTTTATGAAAAAGGTTATTCCAAAACAACCTTTGACGAGATAGCCAAACGCATCAACCTTACCAAAGGAGCCGTGTACTGGCATTTTCGCAACAAGCCGGACATCATCGCCGCACTGATAAAAGAGTCGTTCAACCGCACCAACGAGGCAATTGCCCGCAAAGTTCCGGTTGTCAATGCGCTCAGCGATTTGCGCGCCCATTTCAACTGCCTCGCCGAACTGGTGCGCGACAATCCCAACTACCGGAAATTCATGTTTTTCATGCTTTTCCAGATGGAATGGTCCGAAACCCTGTTTACCCACATCGGGAGTTCAGTCAAGGAAATTCGCGATTTTCCTTTGAATATCATCAGACAGGCATTGACTAATTCGCAAAAAAGTGGAGAAATATCTGCAGACTTGAACATCAACGATACAGTCATAACCATCTTCAGTTTATGGCAGGGTATGCTTTCCTATGCCATAAGCAGCAATTCTCTGGTAAATTTTCCGCACTTGTTTTGCACAAGTTTCGATTTAATAGTAAAAGCTCTGAAGGACGAAAGGTCTGAAAATGAAATTAGGTAAGGTAAGCAATAGAAAAATTCTCAAACAAACCGCTGTTCTGCTTTTATGCGTAGCCGCAGGCTGGTATCTGAAAAGCCGGCTGACCCCGCAGATGCCGATGATGGGAGCCGCCGCCGGCGATCCCTATGTTCTGGTTCAGCAGGTTCAACAGCGCAACATTTCCCCCAAAAAGAGCTACATCGGCCATGTCGAAGCCATCAAGGCGGTTGACCTGCGCCCTCAGGTTACGGGATACGTCGAGAAAGTCCTGTTCCAGGAAGGCTCTCTGGTTAACGAGGGCGACATTTTGTTCGTTATTGAACAGAAACGTTATCTGGCAACCGTCGAACTCCGCAAAGCCGAACTGGACAGCGCCAAAGCCAATCTGGTTCGCGCCGAACGCGACTATAAACGACAGAAATCGCTGAGCAGCCAGAACTACGCTTCCAAAGCCACGCTGGACACTTCGGAAAGCAACTACCTGCAGGCCAAGGCGGCCGTTGCACAGGCCGAAGCCAACCTTGAACTGGCCAAAATCGACATGGACTATACCGAAATCAAGGCGCCGATTACCGGCTACATCGGTAAGGCTCTGGTTACCGAAGGAAACTACGTCAATTCCACCACCCAGAACCTGGCCCGCATTGTCCAAACCGACCCGATTCGCGTTGCTTTCTCCGTCTCGGACAAAGATTTTCTGAATATGCGCGAACAGCGGATTTCTCAGGGCAGCGCCTCAATCAAAACCGAACTGGTGCTTCCCAACGGCAAAGTTTTGGTCAACCACCTCAAATCGCGTTTCAACGACAACGAAATTAATTCCGACACCGCGACCATCGCCGTCTATGCCGAATACAACAACAAAGACAGCCTGCTTATTCCGGGCAACTATGTTGACATTCGTCTCGGCAACAAAGAAGACAAAATCGCCATTCTGGTTCCACAGGCTGCCGTCGCTCAGGACGAACACGGCAACTACGTCATGGTCGTTAACGAAAACAACATCGCCGAAGAAAGACGCGTCGTTCTGGGCGATACGCTGGAAGACCGGCAGATTGTTCTCGATGGTCTGAAACCGGAAGACCGCGTCATCATTCAGGGCCTGCAGAAAGTCAGCAACGGACAGAAAGTTCAGGTCGGCGAAATTCAGAACGGTTCCGAAACCGTTACCGTGGAGGATAAATAACCGATGTTTTCACGCATTTTCATTGAACGCCCGCGTTTTGCGATGGTCATTTCCATCGTGTTGACGCTTGCCGGCATAATCTCCGTCTTTTCGTTGCCGATTGCGCTTTACCCTGAAATCACGCCGCCGGAAGTCGTCGTTTCGGCGTCCTACCCGGGCGCCAGCGCCGAAGTTATCGCCAAAACCGTCGGTATTCCGCTGGAAGAGGAAATCAACGGCGTTGAAGACATGCTTTACATGAGTTCTTCTTCGGAAAACTCTTCTTATCAGCTGACCGTTACCTTCAAAGTCGGCGTTGACAGGGACATGGCACAGGTCAAGGTTCAAAACCGCATCCAGCAGGCGCAGTCAAAACTGCCGACGGACGTTACCCGTCAGGGTCTGACGGTCAAAAGCCGTTCGTCTAACATGCTGGGCATGATCAGCATCATCTCGCCCAACAACACCTACTCGCAGCTCGAACTTGCCGACTATGTTCAGAACAACGTCAAAGACAGCCTGAGCCGCGTTTCCGGCGTCGGCGAAGTCAACGTCTATTCTTCCCGCCTGAGCATGCGCGTCTGGCTCGACGCCGATAAGATTACGGCACTGAATATTCCGATCAGTTCAATAAAATCGGCCATTGAAGGACAGAACTACCAGCCTTCGCTGGGCAGCATCGGCGCCATGCCGGGCGACGGCACCCAGCAGATGGTCTACACGTTGCAGACGCAAGGCCGCATCAACGAAGTGGAAGACTTCAAAAACATCATTATTCGGACGGCGGAACAGGGCGGTCTGGTCTACCTGAAGGACATTGCCCGCGTTGAAATCGGCGAAGAAGACTATCATGCAACATCCAAATACAACGGTGCGCCGAACGTCGCCATCGCCATCAACCAGCTTGCCGGCGCCAACGCTCTGGACGCCATGGCCGGCGTTAAAGCCGAAATCGAACGTCTGTCCCAGCGTTTTCCGGACGACATCATTTATACGGTCGGCTACGATTCTACCGGATATATTAAAGCTTCCATTGAAGAAGTCATCTTCACGCTGGTTCTGACCTTTGCTTTGGTTATCTTCGTCTGTTACATCTTCCTGCAGGATTGGCGCTCGACGTTGGTTCCGACGCTGACTATCCCGGTATCCATTTTTGCCACCTTTGCCGTTATGCTGGCTTTGGGCTACAGCCTGAACATGATGACCCTGTTCGGTCTGGTGCTGGCCATCGGTCTGGTCGTGGACGACGCAATTGTGGTGGTTGAACGCGTTCTGTTTCTGATGGAAAGCGAAAAACTCACGCCGAAAGAAGCCACTATCAAGGCCATGGAACAGGTTTCCAGCGCCATTGTCGCCACGACTCTGGTTTTGCTGGCGATTTTCGTGCCGGTCGGTTTCCTCGGCGGCATTACCGGACAGATTTACAAACAGTTCGCAATTGCCATTTCGACGTCGGTCGCCTTCTCGGCGCTTAACGCCCTGACGCTGTCGCCGGCGCTGTGCGCTACGTTGCTGCATCCGTTCAAACCGGCACAGAGCGGTCCGCTGTTCTGGTTCAACAGAATTATCAACCGTTCCCGTGACCGTTATGCGTCGGTCGTCGGTCTCCTCGGCCGCAAAGTCAGCGTCATTTTTCTGCTGATGCTGATGCTGTTCGCCGGGGTCGGCGGTTTTCTGCACATCAGCCAGACGTCGTTCATTCCGTCCGAAGATCAGGGCGTTATCTTTATGAACGTTCAGCTGCCCGAAGGTGCAACCCGCAACCGCACTCAGGAATTTGCCGATAAAATCTATCCGCTGATTAAGGAAGAACCCGGCGTTGAAAACGTCATGGTCGTCGTCGGTGCCAGCATGATCGGCGGTTCCGGCGAAAACGTCGCGTTGGGTATTATTACCCTGCATCCGTGGAACGAACGCAAAGGCGACGAACTCTATTCCACCAACATCTTAAACCGTATTCGTGCCAAACTTATCGGTATGCCTGAAGCGGAAATCCAGCTTTTCGAACCGCCGGCGATTATGGGTCTGGGCATGAGCGGCGGCATGGACTATCGCTTGCAGGCGTTAAATTCCGACGATCCGCAACAGCTGGAAGCCGCGTTAAAAGGTTTCTTGGCCAAACTCAATCAGGATCCGAACATTTCCTATGCCTACACGACCTATACCGCTCAAACGCCGAACTATTATATCACGATTGACCGCGAAAAAGCCGAAGCCATGAAGGTAAGCATAGGCAGCATCTATGATGTTCTGCAAAACTACCTCGGCTCCAGCTACGTCAACGACGTAAACTTCGGCACTCAGGTTAACAAGGTTATGATTCAGGCCGACTGGAAATACCGCAAGGATTTGGACAGCCTGAAACAACTGCATGTTCAGAACCAAAACGGCGAAATGGTTCCGCTGGAAACGGTCATCTCGCTGAAAAAGGTTTTGGCACCGCGCGTCGTTACCCGATACAACCAGTATCCGAGCGCTTCGATTACGGCCGTCCAGAACCAGTCCTCCAGTACCGGCCAGGCCATGGGCGCCGTCGAAAACCTGTCCAAATCCCTGCCGAACGGTTTCAGCTACGATTGGTCGGGCATGAGCTATCAGGAAAAGTCAAGCAGCGGCCAGATTGGTTATCTGATTGTCCTTGCGATGACTTTCGCCTATCTGTTTCTGGTTGCCCAATACGAAAGCTGGTCAACGCCGCTGCCGGTTCTGACCTCGGTCTCCGTCGCCATGCTCGGCGCGCTGGCCGGTCTGTTCATTACCGGACTTCCTTTGAGCATTTATGCCCAGCTGGGTCTGATTCTGCTCGTCGGTCTGGCCGCTAAGAACGCCATTCTGATTGTGGAATTCTCCAAGGAAGAACGCGAACGCGGCTCGTCAATCATCAAAGCGGCTACCGTCGGCACCAAAGAACGTTTCCGTGCCGTACTGATGACGGCATTCACGTTCATTCTCGGCGTGCTGCCGATGATTGTGGCCACCGGGGCCGGTGCCGCCAGCCGTATCGCCATCGGCGTTCCGGTATTTTACGGAATGCTTTTGGGCACCGCGGCCGGTCTGATTATTATTCCGCTGTTGTACATTCTCTTCCAAACCTGGCGGGAGAAAGCCTACAGCCGGAGCAGAAAAACCTCCGCTTAAAAAAAAGCCCTCTCTTTTGAGAGGGCTTTTTAGCATTTAATCTTTCAAAGTCAGCCGGCCGTTGCTGAGTTTGGCCGTGCCGCCGATCGGAATAGTCAGCAGCGGCGTGCTGTGGCCGAAGTCAACGTTGCCGATAATCGGCAGGTTTCTCAATTCACGTTTGGTGTTGACAATAAACTCCAGCTGCTCGCGGCTGACTTTGGACCCTTTCTGAAACCGCCCGAAAACCAGTCCTTTGACATTTGCAAAATCCGGCTGATAAATCAGCGCCTGCAAATTGCGTTCAAACTGCAGTAAATCCGAACCTTCGGTGTCTTCGGCAAACAAAATCGTATCTTTGACGAACGCCGGACGGTATTTGGTGCCGAGCAACAGGTCAAAAGTTCCGAGATTGCCGCCGACAATCGTTCCCTCGGCTTCGCCGTTATGGATATTCCAATAGCCCTCGTTTTTGATAAACTCACGCTTCTCCTGATTGATAAACCACGGATCGTCGCTCCACTCTTCGGAAGGCATCACTTCATTGACACCGCTGCCCATCAGCATTTTGCGCATATTTCCCAGCGTATAGTCAAAACCGTGCATCATGCCGAAAGAACTGTAATGCGGACCGGAATAGGTTTCCAGCCCGGTCATGGCATAAATGCCGTTCAGCAGCGCGGTAATATCCGAAAAGCCGCAAAAAATCTTCGGATTGGCCTTAATCAGTTCATAGTCCAGATACGGCAGCAGCTGATTCGAATTTGCGCCGCCGATAATTGTAAACACCGCTTTCACGTTTTTGTCGGCAAACGCCTCATGAATATCGGCGATTCGGTCTTCAATCGGCGAAGAACCGGTCATATCCCAGTTTTCGTCGGTCGTATTGCTGCCGAAACTGACTTTCAGCCCCAGCGCTGCAAAGCGCTGCGCTGCAATTTCGCGGGACTCCTGACCGATAATCCTGATGCCGCGCGCCGGCGCAACCACTCTGATTTCATCGCCGGCGGCTAATTTAGCCGGAACAATTTTCTGCATGTCAAAATCTCCTTATTTCAAACACTGCACCCAATATAATTCAAAAATTGCATTTTGCTAAGAAATTTTTGTTGCAATCTTAAAACGACGCCGTAATATAAGAACAAAATAAGAACAAAATTTTAGGAGTCTGCCATGTCTTTCGGTTCCCCCGCTTGCGATTACGTTGAAAACAGCCTTGACCTTAACCGCTTTCTGATCAGTCATCCCATCGCCACCTACTTTATGAAAATGCAGGGCGACGCCCTCAAAAACGCCGGCATTTTCAACGGTGACATTCTGGTCGTCGACCGCTCCCTGCCCGCCGCCGACCGCCGCCTGATTGTCGCCGAACTCAACGGCGAACTTACCGCCCGACGTTTTCGCTCACACGAAGGCAGCACCTTTCTGCTCGGCGAGGACGGCCGCACCCCGCCCTACCGTCTCAGCCGTAAAGACCGCTTTTCGGTTTGGGGAGTCGTAACCTCGGTAATCCGGAAAATCTGACCATGTACCTGCTCATCGACTGCGACAACTTTTTCGTCTCCTGCGAAAAAGCCTTCCAGCCGCGGCTGAAAAACCGTCCTGTCGTCGTATTGTCCAACAATGACGGCTGCGTCGTCTCCCGTTCATATGAAGCCAAGGCACTCGGTATCCCGATGTGCGCCCCCTATTTCAAAATTGAAAAAATGTTCAAGGCCGCCGGCGGCATAGCGCTGTCTTCCAACTACGAACTCTACGCCGACATGTCCAAACGCGTCATGCGGCTGATTGAAAGCTACTTCGGCAAAATTGAAATTTATTCGATTGACGAGGCTTTTACCGAAGTTGACGACCGGGAAAACCTGCAACACATGACCCTGATGATTCGCAATGCCGTTATGAAACAGACCGGCATTTCGGTTTCTGTCGGCGCTGCCGCCACCAAAACCCTCTGCAAAATTGCCGGCGAAATCGCAAAAAAGCAAACTGCCGGCAAAATCTGCATCTTAACCGAACCGGGCGATATTGCCGCCGCGCTCCAAAAGCTTGATGTCGGCGATGTCTGGGGCGTCGGCCGCAAACTGGTCAAAAAGCTCAATTTCATGGGCATCTTTACCGCTGCCGAACTGGCTGCCGCGCCGCGCGCGCTGATTCGCCGGAGTTTTGGTATTCTGACCGAAAAGACTCTGCAGGAGCTGAACGGCATTTCCTGCATTGAACTTGAAGATGCCAAAATTCAGAAAAGCATTCTCTGTTCCCGCAGTTTTGAAACCGAAATCAACAGTTTTGAAAACCTCAAAAAAATCATTTCCGAATTTGTTGACAGCGCCTGCCTGCGCCTCCGCGAACAAAACGGTCTGGCCAGAGGCATCGTCGTCTTCATCGCCACCAACCGCTTTCGCGAGCAACGCTACAGCAATTCAAGGCTGGTCAGCCTGAAAGAAGCCACCTGTCACACCGCCAAATTTACCAAAGCCATGATTGAAGGCCTTAAGAACATCTATCGCCCCGAATTTTACTATAAACGTGCCGGCATCATGCTGATAGAAATTGAAAGTGCCGACACGCCGCAGAAAGATTTTCTGGTTTCCGAAACCGAACGCGCCAAAGATACGAAACTGATGAAAGCCGTCGACGCCGTCAACCGTAAACTCGGCCGCAAGACCCTCTACTTCGGCACCCAAGACGCCGGCGTCAGACACTACATCAAACGCGAATTCAAAAGCGCCTCTTACACCACTTCATGGAACGGCCTGCCGCTTGTGCACTAAAGTGCATTATCATCCTGACACTCTTTTGAATACAGATACATGCCTTTAGAATTATATACCGGTGTACTCGTTATAAAAGCACATTTGACACACTTGCCGCAGGAGTTCGTTTGAGAACATGCGCATTTGCACGATTTTGACACAACATCACAATCCGGATTACCCTTACATTCCGTACACTTTCCGCAGCTGTTAGTGCTGGCGCAGCCGTACTGACAGCTCATTGACGTTACATTGCAGTCAGGATTTGCCTTGCACTCGGTACATTCGCCGCAGGAGCCGTAGGAAGCGCAGCCCAGGGAGCCGCAGCTGAGCCCGGTAACGCCGGCGCAGGGGTCGGCCGTCTCCTGATTGCAGGACGTGCAGACGGAAGAACAGCAGGACGTCGACGATGAATAACTTGCGCAGCCTAGGGAACCGCAGCTTACACCGCTCGGACAGCTGGTGCCGGCACACGGATCGGTTTCAATCTTGTCGCAGAAAACCGAACAGTAACCGTTGCGGTAGTCACCGTAACAGGGACCGTAATCGCTGCCGCAGGAATACGGAAAGTGGTCGCTTTCGCAGTAGGTGCTGCAACGTGAACTGTCCGCCGAACAAACGCTTCCTTCACAATACTGCCAGCTGCCGCCGCAGTCATAATATCCCGGGCACGGATCACAGTCCTTGGCCCTGTAACAGGTGTTGCCGCATTCGTTCGTCGTGGTGTCATAACATTCGGATGTTGCCGATGAGGTATAGCCCGACGGACATGAACTGTCGCATTTCTTGCAGCTTTGGCCGCACTCGTTGGTGCCGACCGCCGTGCCGGAATAAGACGTGCTGCTGCCGCTCGGACAGGCACTGTTGCAGTTGTAACAGGTTGTGCCGCATTCCGTGGTTGAGGCAACGGAACCGGTATAGTTTTTAGAACCCGAAGGACACGTGTCGGAACAGCACTTTTTGCAGGTATAGCCGCATCCGTCTTCGCCGACGTCCTCTCCCGTACAGTCGGGGGATGAGTTCGCAGGACAGGCGGATTGGCAGCAGGTTTTGTAATTGGGGTTATAGGGACAGTCGCCGCCGACCAAAGGGCGCCAGCCGGAAGCGCATGAGGAAACGAAACCTTCGTTTTGACACTGGCGGACAGTGTCCATGTCATAACTTTCGCCGCTGCCGCCGGTCGCATAATTGCTTTCGCCGCCGCAGTCGCCGACCCCGAGAAAACAGACGCCGGCGGTCTTATAAGCCTTGTCGAGTTGTTCAAACTGAAAGGCGGGCTTTGGTTCGGGTGTGCCTGTGTGTGTTAGAGGAAAGCCGGAGGCAATAGTTAGCTTGGGGAACATAAGCGCAGTTCCCGAGAGCAAAGAGAACAGTAAAACGGATTTCTTCATAGTATCACCTCACGACAAATGTTGACCAAAGCCCGCAGGGCGGACAGGTGAGGAGATATGGGAAAGACGGGCAAGACAAGACGAAACAGGGACAGCTAAAACGGAAGACGGCTAATCTCCGCGCTTATCCTTAAATATCTGCACATACCCGCAGGCGGTTCTCCGCCGCGGCATAACATCCACACCTAGGGATAATATAGCGCGGATTGCAACAAAAGTCAACAGTTCTTGAATCTTCTTTTATTTTTGTCACAAAAAAAAGAGAGCCAAAGGCTCTCTTTCTGCATACACACACTTTCCCCGGCTTAATGGGCGATATTTTTCAGGCAGAAAAACCATGTTTCGCAGTTACTGCCCTTTTCTTCCGCGCGTTTTTTCAGCTCCTCCATCGTCATCGGCGCAGCCGCCACCACCTCGTCGCCGGGATTCCAGTTTGCCGGCGTCGAAACATGTTTCTCGTCCGTCGTCTGCATAGCAATCAAAATACGCTTAATCTCGTCCAAATTCCGCCCGTTAGACATCGGATACATGATCGAGGCGCGGATTTTTCCCTCCGGATCTATAAAGAAGACTGAGCGAACGGTTTTGGTATTGCTGGAGTGCGGTTGAATCATGCCGTACTTCTTGGCAACTTCCATGCTCAAATCCGCAATAATCGGAAACGTTATCTTAAAGTCCTTATGTCCCTTAAACTCGATATTATCTTCAATTTCCTTCAGCCATGCCAAATGCGAACTGACTGAATCAACCGAAACGCCGAGCAGTTCGGTATCAAGTTTTTTGAACTCGTCGGCATAAGTCGAAAACATTGCAATCTCCGAGGTGCAGACCGGCGTAAAATCGGCCGGATGAGAAAACAGAATTACCCATTTCCCTTTATAGTCTTCGGGAAACTTTACCGGTCCCATCGTCGTTTCCGCCTTAAAAGCCGGCGCATCATCGCCAATCAGCGGCATGGGATTATAAAGCGCCGCCTGCGGTATCGTCTCCGCATCGTCGCCGCAGGTGCAAACCGTTTCCTTGTCAGACATTTTCTTCTCCCTTTAATTTACCTAATTTTAATTTACATAAAATATATTACTTAAGATAAGGGTTTCAACGGACGGCCGTTTTTTACAATTTAAAAATCATAAGGATAACCAAATGACACTCGATTGGCTGATGGGAATAGCCGGCTTTCTGCTGATTGTCAGTATTTTTGCCAACCGTATTTCCGACCGTTTCGGTATTCCGGGCTTATTGCTGTTTTTGGGCATCGGCATGCTGGCCGGTACCGACGGCGTCGGTAAAATCCAGTTTTCCAACGCCCGCCTCAGTAACTACATCGGCACCGTCGCCCTGACTTTCATTCTTTTTTCCGGCGGACTGGAAACCAAATGGAACGAAGTCAAACCCGTTGTCATGCGCGGTTCCGTACTGTCCACGGCCGGCGTGTTTCTGACCGCCTTTTTCCTGTTTGTCTGCGCCTATTATCTTATCGGCCTCTCTTTTGAAGTTGCGCTGCTCCTGAGCGTTATTGTTTCTTCCACCGACGCACCGGCAGTTTTCGCCATCATGCGCACCAGCGGCATGCATCTCAAAACCGGACTCAAACCTATCCTCGAATTCGAATCCGGCAGCAACGATCCGATGGCCGTTTTGCTTTCCATGGGCGCCATAACCATTTTAACCGCCGATTCTTATTCTGCCGCCGTCATGCTCTCCGACTTTGTGCTGCAAATGGCCATCGGTCTCGGGCTCGGCCTGGCCGTCGGTTTCGGCGTCGGCCGTTTTCTGCAGAAATGGTGTCTGGTCTATCAGGGGCTCTATCCCGTTTTCGGGGTCGGCGTTGTTCTGGTTACATTCAGCCTGACTCAGCTGCTGCACGGCAACGGCTTTCTGGCCGTTTACCTCTGCGGCATCGTTCTCGGCAACACGCCCTTCATGTATCGCCGCCATTTGATTCGTTTTCAGGATTCGCTGGCCTGGATTATGCAAATCGGCATGTTCCTCATACTCGGACTGCTCGTCAATCCTCACGAATTCAACGGCATCATGCTGGTCAGCTTTGCCTGCTCGCTGGCGCTGATGTTTGTCGCCCGCCCTGCCGCCGTCTTCATTTGTCTGTTCAAAAGCGGTTATACGCTCAACGAAAAACTTTTCATCAGCTGGGCCGGACTGAAAGGCGCCGTACCGATTATTCTGGCCACCTACCCGCTGATGGAAAGATTCCCCAATTCGCAGTTTTTGTTCAACCTCATCTTCTTCTTGGTCATCATCTCTGTTTTGTTTCAGGGCAAAACGCTGGCGCCGCTGGCCCGCCGTTTAAAACTCGAAGACAGGAACTAAAGCTTGATTTTTCGAAAAAATTCGGCTATAGTACAGGCATTCCACATCAACAATTCCGGGGATAGAAAATGGTAAAAAACTTTTACATTTTTCGTCACGGACAGAGTTCGTATAATCTGGAAGGCCGCATTCAGGGGCATACCAACAATTCTGTTCTGACTAACCAGGGTATTGACGAGGCGCACAACGCCGCCAGTCTTCTACAGGACAAAAAAATCGAAATCGTCGTTTCTTCGCCGCTCCGCCGGGCCAAACAAACCGGTTCCATCGTTTCCAAAATGATTAAGGTTCCGCTTCAGTATGACGACCGTTTTACCGAAGTCAACGTCGGCATTGCCGAAGGCCTGCACTATACCAAAGCGCAGCAGAAGTTCGGCGACTTGTACCGCCAGTGGCGCAGCGCCGATCCGAAGTACATCGACATTCATTTTGAAAACGGCGAGAGCAAACGCGACGTCCAAAAACGGGTCTTCAAGGCCTTGAACGAATATGCACAGAATCCGGACTACCAGAATATCGCCGTTTCCGGCCACGGCATTACGCTGTCGCAGACGCTGATGGCGCTGAACGTCGAACAGCCGGACATTCCTAACGGTGCAATTATCCATTTGCAATATGACAACGACAACAACCGTTGGAAATTCGTCGGTTTTCTCAATTAATAAAAATCCCCGGTTTTGGCCGGGGATTTTTTCTTACTGCAATTCAAAAAAGCTCTTGTCAACGCCGCACAACGGGCAAACCCAGTCGTCGGGCAGATCTTCAAACGGAATTTCGCCGTCGTAAACATAACCGCACACGGTACAAACCCAGTGTTTACCCTCGTTTTTATCTTCAGCCATTTTTTTCTCCTTTTGCTGTTTGACTTCGTTAAAACGTTTTATAACCTCATCTTTGAAATAGCTGCGGTAGTCCATATATGTCAGCGGCTCGCAGCTTTTGCCGTTTGCACAGTCCTGAACCTCGGCAATAAACAACGTATTGCTGTCATATTTGATACTCTGCAGAACTTTACACCTGACTGTCGCAATATTGTCGTTCAGATAAGGCACGCCGTCTCTGATACAATAATCGACATTTTCCCATTTATCAATACTCCGGCTCGACTGAAAGCCGAAATTTGCAATTACAAACGGATCGACGCCTTTGCAGAGAACCGACAGCCCGAAAACGCCGGTTCGTTCAATACATTCTTTGGTGTAGCTCTGATTATTGCAGGACAAGGCAATGACCACCGGTTTGTTGGCAACCTGCATAACGGCGTCAACCACCGAGCCGACCGGCCGACCGTTGTCCGCCGCGCCGAGAATATACAACCCGTGCGTCAGCTTATATAAGGCGTCAAGTTCCATTTTCTCTCCCTTTTAATAATGCGGCGGCGGCGTTTCTTCGCTTAACGGTTTGACCGTTTCTTCATCCATATGCGCCAGCAGATACTGGCTTTGCTTTTGCAGCAGGTCAATAATTTTTCCCTGTTCGATAACCACCTGGTTCAAATCGTCAAGCATCCGCTCCTGATTGGCCAGAGCCATTTCAATATTCATCAGACGCTCTTCAAATTCCTGATTGCCGCTCATTGCTCCTCCCTTTTCAATACTAAAGATATAACACAGCCGCCGCTAAATACAACCGCCAACTTGCCTGTCGGGAATAAATAAAAAGGAAACGACCGGAAGAAAAGGCTTAGAGACGCCCGCCGTCCATCAGATTGGCCTGCTCGGCCGCTTTGCCGCTGTTATAGCGTCTGAGTTCAAAATACATCTGTTTCGCCAGCTCGGGCACGTCCAAACTGCCGTCCAGCCGGAAAACCGGCGACTTGATTTTCTTCAGGATGCTGTCGCCGAACATCATCTCGTCAAACCGGCGCTTGGCGCGAATATCATCCAAACGCTCGCCGCGGTTAATCATTCGCTGAATGACCACCCGTGACGGCGCCGAAATCATCATTACCCTTATATTTTGCGGCGAAACGCTCTTTTCAAGCTGCAAAATGCCGTCCGTGTCAAGGGTTACGAAAACCCTGCCCTGATGTTCCGCCAGCGATTTTTTGTTTATCCCGTACAGATTATAGCCGATTCTGGAACTGACCAGCATCGTCGGATCGCCGATAAACTCGTCCAACGTCACAAATTTGTAGTCCTTTCCGTCGGTTTCGTCGCCGCGCGGCGCCCGGGTTGTCAGTTTCAGAATTTTGTTTTCACCGTTCTCAACCAGATAATCAATCAGCGACGATTTGCCGACGGCCTCCTTACCGGTCAAGACAACTATTTCTTTGTCATCAGTCATGCGGGAAATTCCTTTTGCTGATATTTTAACACAAAATATCCAAAATTCAACAAGATATTCAGGAACGCCGCCGCTTAATTTATTAATGACTTATTCAGCGTTTTTTATCAGTACTTTAAAGCCAAACCGGTAATTACGGCATAGCCTTTGTTGTTATCTTCCGACCGTCGGTCGTTGCCTTTCGAATTTATATAACCGTTAACCAAAAACAGCTCAAAATATTTGTTCAGCGCATAACGGTTGGTCTGCACAAACAGGTCGTCACGATTGCGGGTATTATCGGCTTCCGCATGCAGATAAGCCAGATTTGTCTTAAACCGGCCAAAATCATACCCGATGCTGAAGTCCCAGGCCTGCCCTTCGCGGTAATTGTCAAAATAAGCCGGCAGATAAGAATTGAGCGCCTTAGTCGAAATCGGGTTTTTGTCACCCCGTACATAAGCGTTCTTATATGAGCCGGAAATGTTAAATTTGCCGACGACCCAGCGCGCGCCGAAAGCCCACTCGTTGTCGGTTCGGTTGAAGAGACCGTAAGCCACCGACGTATACAGGTCGCCGCTTCCGAATTTCCAGCGGCTCTGTACGGCGGCGGTATAACCGTCTTCCTTCTTTTCATAACGGGCGTACCGGCTGACCATGCCGCGGCGGCTCGCATTGTCCGGCGCATAGCTGAAACCGAATTTGGTATTGCCGATCAGCGGCGTAAAGTAACTGAATTTAAATGCTCGTCCGTCATCCATAATATAAGTCGACTTTGGCGTCGCAAAACGAACTTTTTTCAAACGATTGCTCCAATTAACGCCGCTCAGCCAATAAGTCAGATTACTGTCCTTAATGCCAATCCAGCTGATTTCCTGAGCGCCCTGATGCAAAAGATAAGCCGCGTTATAGGTATAACCGATTGTCAGCTTACCGCAATCGTCCTTCTCCGCCAGCAGATACGGATAAAAGCGCCAGTCTCCCTGCGGATAGGAAGCGTCATGCTGCCTGACAACCACCGTATAGTTGGCCGCCGCTCCGGCCCGAATTCCGGACGGCTGTTCATAAAGAGCCTCAAATCGTCCGTCGGCGCGAAAAACCGTCCGGTTCGGAGAATTCTGAATGTTATGCCTGTCTCTGTCTTCCGTAATGCCGTAATACAATCCGGCCGTTCCGTATTGGGAAAACTCCCACCCTTCGGCCATTGCAGTCCCCGACATGCTTGTTGTCAGAGTCAAAAGCAAAACAAATTTTCTCACTTTGTCCTCTCCTGACTGGCTGTCAAACATATACGATAAGTTATATCATACTTAACCAGCGATTACAGTTTTCCGGATTCCGGCCTTTTCACGCGGCCGCCGGAATACTGTGCCTTTTTATCCGCAATGTTCTTAAATTATTCTTAACTTACGGAATTTCCCCGTCAAAACCTATTTTATCCAAAAGGAAACCTTCTGAATGATTTGCTCCATAAGTTTATTTGCATCAATCTTCTGCGGCTTAAAACCCAAAAACACCCTAACCCTGATTTTCGTCGGTATCTGCGCCAAAGAAACAGTCTTTAGTACGGCCGCCCAAAGCAATACTTCAAAGGAATCATGCGCTTCAAACTCATAAACAGCCCCGGAATTGCCTGAATATTCCAAAAGCATGACGTTATTCACGTAATCCGTTTCAATCAAAAGCCCCAAATAACCTAAAATGGACACATTCCTGCAAATCGCTTCCGGAGGCTGATTAAACAACTGCAAAACATATTTTAAGGCTACGGTCAAAGCCAAATACGGTTTATAGGCCTCTCTTGCCCACTCCAAATCATCAACCTTAAAAACGACCAAATCCGGCTTATCTGCCGCTTCAAACGAAGAAACAAACAAAGCTACCGAAAACTTATTGATAGAAAAATCAGCATTGTTTACCTTAACGACAACGGTCTTTTCCGACGAATGCTCTTTTATCAGCATGTCCGCCTGTTCTTTATAATCCGCCCACGTGTGAGCCGGATTGTCAACCGTTATAACAGAAAAGCTTTCGCCGCAAAAAGTATTGTCCCTGTGCATATCAAAAGCAATGTCAATCATCTTCGTTTCTTTCAAAAATCCCTTTCGTTGTCGCCCCAAAAGATAAGCATTTTATTAAATAAATGCCTAATTTTTAAACACTTTTGACATCATTTTCCGCCCAAATAAATCGCACCCTCAGGAAATATTATATTTTGACAAAAAACAACCTCCAGCCATATTTGACAATATATCCAAAATATTGTATATTATAATTGTTAAAAGAATATTATTAACCAAAAGCATAAAGATATGAAAACAATTGTAATTAAAAGCCAGTTTGGCCACGAAATTATGGCCGTTAATTTTGCCAAGGCGTTCAACCTCGACGTTGTTATCGCCCCAAACAAAGATGAGAAAAAAGCCTATGACGAAGAGTCCGACAAAATCTTCCGCAATATGTCTTTTTTCTATGACCGCATGTCTGTCGTTCCTTTCGAGGAAAAAGACAATCTTTCGTCCTGGGACATCATCGCCGAACTGAAAGCCGGCAAATTAGACAATTCGTTATGGGAAAAGTTTGCTGCCAGCAGATTGATCCCGGCGAATACGAACGGCCTGCCGACTTATCCGGGAATGAGCAACAGACTTAACACGTTGTTTATTCCGCAGAAATTGATTTCTGACGGTGAGTGCGGAATAACGGCCGAACAACAGAGCCTGCCTCTTGCCGTTTTTGAGTTTCTCAAAAACAAAAAAAGTCTGGTTCTGGGACAGCACTTTAATAAGGTAAACGACATTGAGGCCGTTCGGACTCTTGCCCGTGATTTCGACCTCTATGTTCCCGGTCTGACCGAAAATCCGGAAGTTCTGGGCATCCGCGGCATTCAGCACAAAGCGTACTATAACATGTATGCCCGTCTGAACGCTTCCATCGGAATAGCCGGAACCCACACATGGATATTACTGACCATGTTTCCGGAAGTTCCGCAGGTTATTTTATACAACAACCACGGAACCGAACGCTGGGAAGCTATCGAAAAAGCCTACCGGAGCAAAGGATATAACATCCGCTGCATAGGCTTCGACGAAAAGACCGACCTTACGCTGTTGGCTCGGGAAATTGAAGAGACGTCAAAAAAGCTCTACTAAGTATTATTAATTAAAAAAACAAACGTTATGAAAACTATTATTAATTTTTTCTCGGAACTTTTTAACAAAAATTTTTCACATGCTGAAAAGTCCGCCGGGAGATCAAACGAAACCGTTCAGGAAAAAAACAGAGAAGACAGATGGAAGGCGCAAACCGACCCGGTCATAAGAAAACTCAGATCAAAAGTCAGAGCTGATGACTATGAAGGCGTTTTCGAAATGCTTGAAAACGGAACCGACCCGAATCTTCCGTTGTACGATATATTTTCAGACAGTATCGACAACGGTCTGGACTATGTAAGGTATGAAGCAACTTACCATATTCTGGACCATGTTTCGGACAAGGCCATGATAAAACTCCTGCGCTCGTACGGAGCCAAAACTTCACGGGAGATGGCTGAAGAAGAACGGAAAAAAAGAGAACAGGAAAGAAAACGCAAAAAACAGGAACACGAAACGCGTTCCAATGCTCTGGTTGACTCCCTGTTGAACAAAAGACAGTTGCCGGTCTGCGGCTAACTGCCTAAATAAAAGAAGAGTTGCCTTCCGGCAGCTCTTCTTGATTTTTGCACTAAAAAACCGCCCATTGGGCGGTTTTTCTCATTTGGTCGGAGTGACTGGACTCGAACCTTCTCTCGCGTCGTAAGTTTCGCGCCCGCACGGCGCTCAACAACAACGCTTCGGTCACTCGTTTTCTAAACTTTTCTGCAACGCCTTACGCCGTTTGGAAAAGCCGACAAAACTTCGCCTTTTGCGGCAAAAACAGCCGGAGCAACGGCTGTTTTTGTCCTCAAGCCTCTTCGAGGTCGCTGGTTCTTCTTCAAAAAAAACCGCCCATTAGGCGGTTTTTCTCATTTGGTCGGAGTGACTGGACTCGAACCAGCGACCTCTACGTCCCGAACGTAGCGTTCTACCAGGCTGAACTACACTCCGATAACGAAGCCTATATTTACCATAAAAAATAAAATAAACAAGACTTTTTTTTGAAAAAATAACTTCCCCGGGCAAAAAAACAAAAAGACTAAAATAATGACGGTTTTATAATATGTTAACCATTAACAGTTAAGATAAGCAATAAACTGACGGAGAATCTGATGACACTCAAAGCGGCAATTTTCGACTGGGACGGAACCATAACCGATTCCAACGGCATAAAGACCGAAGCTTTCGTCGAGCTTTTCCAAAATACCTGTCCGCAAGCGGCCGGTTACATCCGCGAATATCAGCAAAACCGCGGCGGCATCTCCCGTTTTGAAAAATTCCGCCACTACATCCGCCATTTTTTCCACCGCGAAGCCTCTGCCGCCGAACTGGAAGACTTCGGCTGCCGCTACGCGGTCCTCTGCCGACAGAAACTCCTGAACGCTCCTTTTATTCCCGGCGCCGTGGAAACGCTGCGCAAACTGTCCTGTGCAAAAATTCCCGTTTTCATCGTTACCGGTTCGCCGGCCACCGAAATCAGAGAACTCGCCGCCGCCCGCAACCTGCTGCCGCTGATTCATAACATATATGGCTCGCCGCGAACCAAAGACGTTCTGCTGGCCGCACTGCTGGCCGAAAACCGCCTTGTTCCCGAAGAAACGGTATTTTTTGGCGACGCTCCGACAGACTGCGAAGCCGCCCGAATCAACAAAATCCCGTTTGTCGGAATATGTCCCGGCGGAAAAGCCTCCCCTTTTCCGCCGCATACAACCGTCGTCTCAACCATAGACCTTAACATTTGACTTTACGAATCGCCGTCGATTCGTAAAAAAAATTTTTCGGATAAAAATACCGGAAAAATAAAAAAATTTTACGTCCAAGTACTTTAATTTACATAAAAAAACGCTTATTTATAGCCATAAGGTTAAAATTTTATTAACAAAAAATTGACAAATTAGAAAAATTAGGTATATTTAAGACAAAATTAGCAAAAAAACCATTTATGTTAACCAATTTACAGAGAGAAACACGATGAAAAAAACTCTATTTGTAATTGCCGCTCTTTTAACCGCCGCCTGCTCGTCCAACCGCGAACAGGAACCGACCGTTGTCTATCGCGGCTATGATGATGCCGGCTGCAACTATTACAACGGCGTTTGCCACCGCGCGGCAAAAAAATATATTGTTGAAACCGCCGACGGCGAAGTCCAGACCGTAAACTACCGCCCGACGACAACCGTTGTTAAAACCGGCGAATACAAACACTGTTCCGATACCATTTTCGGAGATCCGGTACCGGCTCCCAAATATGTCGCCAGCGGCCCGAAAGTCGTTGCCGAACAGCCGCAGCCCGTACAGGTACGCCGCATCCAGTACGTCCGTCAGATTCCGGCCGTCCAGTATGTTCAGCAGCCTTCCGTCCAATACGTTCAGCCTGTTACCGCGCAGCCTGCCGTTGTTCAGCAGCCCTGCAACGGTTGCCAGCCGACCGTTACGCAGACGCGCGAACCGGTAGAAGTTCTGTACAAGAAGACGACAACCAAAACCGTTTATGAGCCCAAAACCACCCAGGAAGTAAGCTACGAAAAAGAACCTTATACCGGCCAGCTGCCCTGCGCCAACTGCACGGCTCCCGCTCCGGCGCCGGTTCCGGTTGTTCAGGCTCCGACCCTGACGGTTCCGGCTTCTGCGGTCGTTACGGTTCCGGCACCGATGCCCGAAGCTCAGATGGTTTCCGAAATTACCATGGATCCCGCCGAAATCAAATAACGGTCAAATATCCTTAAATTTAGTAAAACAAAAAAAGCGCTTCCGCAGGGAAGTGCTTTTTTTATCCGCGTTTTTCCAACTATTCCACCGGCACATAGTCAATTGCCGATTCTTCATCAGTCGCTTCCAGCTTGAAAATTACCGGACGCAAACCGTCGTTGCAGCTGCAAATTGCCACGCCGGGTTTTCTAATCCAGTCACCGTAATAAAAAACTTCTTTCCCCGCGCCGTGCGCCAAAGCAAAGACATACTGGTAAATAGCCTTCCAGGCTTCGTCGCAAAAACCTTCCGGTTTCGCATAATCGGCATAAAACACCTGTCCCTCCCGCAACATCGGACAGGCGCCGAGGCCTTCCGCGCCGTACTCGGCGGCAAGTTCCTTGTCAAAATGTTTTTTAAGCACCGTAATCTTAACCTTTTTCATTTTTGTCTCCTTGCAAGAATTTTTTCACACTGTCCAGTACGGCAATTGCATCATACCGTCCCAATTCGTACATTTCCCTGACGATTTCCGGATTCGGCTCCATCTTGCCTATCTTTACCGAACGGCTCGGCCGAATAACCAAAACCCGCCTGGCGGCGCGCATTTGCTCAATCTCGTCAAGCTCGCGGTTATACATCAGATGCCGTTGTTTTATCGCTTCGACAAACTTCGGATACTTTCCGTAAAAAATTTTTGCCAGCCATCCGGTGCGCGCCGGTTTCTTGCGATAACCTTCCGGCCGCGTCTGAACCACGATATTGCGCTCAAAACCGAGATTAAAGGCCGCAGTCAGCGGAATACTGTCGGTAATGCCGCCGTCCAGCAACTTCATGCCGCCCGCTTTGACAATCTGCGATACAAAAGGCATTGATGCCGAAGCCCGCAGAAAGTCAATGTCTTTAAACATATCGCGGCAAAGGACGTATTCCGGACTGCCGGTCTCGACATTAGAACAAACCGCATAAAATTTCGTTTTTGAGTGCATAAAAGTTTCATTGTCAAAAGGATCAAGCTTTTCCGGAAGTTCATGATAACAAAATTGCGTATCGACCATATTTCCGCTCAAAAGCAATGACCGGAAACTCATAAAACGGTAATCGCCGCCATACTTGAGATTGTACCGGATGCTCCGGCCCGCCTGCCGTGCAACATACGAACAGCCATGAATGGCCCCGGCCGAAACGCCCAGAACGCCGTCGGTCATAATCCCGTTTTCCAGCAAAACGTCCAAAACCCCGGCTGTATAAATGCCGCGTTTGGCACCGCCTTCCAAAACCAACGCCGTTTTCATTATTTACCTTCCCTTGGCAGAAAACCGTTTTCCCGCCCTTCCCAAAATTGCCGGTCCCGCCCGGTAATTTCGCGCAACACCCGGCACGGGTTTCCCGCCGCCACAACATTCGCCGGAATATCTTTGTTCACTATGCTTCCGGCACCGATAACCGTATTGTCGCCGATAGTTACCCCGGGCAGCACCGTTACGCCGGCACCGAACCATACGTTGTTTCCGACCCTGATTTCGCGGGCAAATTCAAGTCCCGCCGCCCGCTGCCCGGCATCCAGCGGATGACCGGCCGTCGCAAAACAGCAGTTCGGCGCAATGTAAACATGTTCCCCAAACGTAATTTTTGCTCCGTCCAGCATAACGCAGTTATGATTGGCAAAAAAATCGTCGCCGCAAAATATATTGTAACCATAATCGCAGTAAAACGGCGCAAGAACCGAAAAAGCCCTGCCGATACGGCCGAACAGCCTTTCGGCAATTTTCCTTTTGCCCTCTTCGTCGGAGGGTCTGAGACTGTTATAGGCAAAGCACATATCCTTGCACATTGCGCGTTCTTTAATCAAATCAGGATTATGATTTGCATCATACAACAGCCCCCGAGCCATCTTTTCCCGTTCATCCATCACCCCTCTCTTCCTTTCTAAAATAACAGGCCAAACCGGTAAACGGCAAAAGCCGTCAGCCAGGCCACAATACACTGCAACGCAACGATGAAAACCGCATAGGCGCCGCCCAATTCCTTTTTGACCGTGGCAATCGCCGCCACACAGGGCGTATACAACAGCGAAAAGACCAGGAAAGCAAACGCGCTCAAGGGCGTCAGCAGCGTCGGCAGCAATTCAATACGCCCGCCGAGCAAAACGCTGATTGTGCTGACCACGCTCTCCTTGGCGGCAAAACCGGTCAGAAAAGCCGTTGACAACCGCCAGTCGCTGATGCCCAGAGGTTCAAACAGCGGCACCAGCAGACTGCCGATGCTACACAGAATGCTGTCCGCAGAATCCGCTGCTACGTTCAACCGGCTGTCAAAGGTTTGCAAAAACCAGATGATGACAGTCGCAACGAAAATTATTGTAAAAGCCTTGGTAATAAAATACTTGGCTTTATAATAAATCAGCCGCCAGACGTTTTTCAGCCCCGGCAGACGATAGTTGGGAAGCTCCATGACAAACGGCACGGCCTCGCCTCTGAACGCCGTCAGCTTCAGCAGAAAGGCCAAAGCCAGCCCGACGGCAATGCCCAGAACATATAACCCGATAATAACCGGCGTCTGATACCGGTCAAAAAACGCGGCCGTCAGCAGCACATAAATCGGCAGCTTGGCCGAACAGCTCATAAAAGGCGTCAGCAATATGGTCAGCTTGCGGTCTCTTTCCGAAGGTAATGTACGCGCAGCCATAATCGCCGGCACCGAACAACCGAAACCAATCAGCATCGGCACAAAGCTGCGTCCCGACAGTCCGGCGCGCCGCAGCAGCTTGTCCATCACAAAAGCCACTCGCGCCATATAACCGCTGTCTTCCAGCATAGAGAGAAAGAAAAACAGCACCACGATAACCGGCAGGAAGTTGAGCACGCTGCCCACGCCAGCAAACACGCCGTCGACAATCAGCGAATTGACCACCGGATTCATGCCATAAGCCGTCAGAGCTTGCTCAACCCGGCCGCTCAACCATGAAATCAGATCTTCCGTCCACTCGGAAAGCCTGCTCCCGAACGGTCCGAACGAGAGATAAAAAATCAGTGCCATAATCAGCACAAAAACCGGCAAAGCCGTAAATTTTCCGGTCAGAATTCTGTCCAGACGCTCGCTGCGCAGACGTTCGCGGCTCAAAACGGGTTTCGCCACACATTCGCCGCACAGTTTCTCAATAAACGAAAAACGCATGTCGGCCATAGCCGCCTCCCGGTCCAAGGCGCTTTCTTCCTCCATTTGCAAAACAATATGTTCCAGCGCCTCGACTTCGTTGCCGCTGAGCCGGAGCGACGTCAAAATCGGTTCGTCGCCCTCCGTCAGCTTGGCCGCGGCAAAACGTACCGGTATTCCGGCGGCTTCGGCATGATCCTCAATCAGGTGCACAATCGCATGTACACAACGGTGAACGGCGCCCTCATCCTTGCCGTCATAAGTGCAGAAATCGACTTTTTCCGGCACCTCGCAGTATCTTGCGACGTTTACGGCATGTTCGACCAGTTCGTCAATGCCTTCCTTCTTTGCCGCCGAAATCGGAATAACCGGCACACCGAGCATATGTTCCATTCTGTTAATGTCTATCGAACCGCCGTTAACCCGAACTTCGTCCATCATGTTCAGAGCAATGACCATCGGAATGTTCAAATCCAGCAGCTGCAGCGTCAGAAACAGATTACGCTCGATATTTGAGGCATCTACGATATTGATAATGGCGTCAGGTTTTTCCTTCAGCAGAAAATCCCGCGTAATCATTTCTTCGCCGGAATACGGCGACAGCGAATAAATGCCGGGCAAATCCGTTACCAGCGTATCAGGGTATCCCCTGATAATGCCGTCGGTACGTTCAACCGTCACGCCCGGAAAGTTTCCGACCCGCTGGTTGGCGCCGGTCAGCTGGTTAAACAGCGTCGTTTTGCCGCAGTTTTGGTTGCCGGCCAAAGCAAAGCGGAGAATCCTGTTTTCGGGTACGGCTACGCCGCGTTTCAAACGCAGCCCGCTGTTTTCTCCTTTTCGCGGCAGCAGCGGCTTCCGCAGACTGCGGACATCGACCGGACAGCTCTCGGCCTTATGAATGTCGGTTATTTCAATATTTGCCGCGTCCTTCTTGCGCAAAGTCAGTTCATACCCCCGGATTTTCAGCTCCAGCGGATCGCCGAGCGGTGCGGTCTTTACCAAGGTAATTTCCGTTCCCGGCGTTACCCCCATTTCCAGAATATGCCGCCGCAGCAAACGGTCCTTTCCGTTAACCTTTGTTACAACCGCGGTCATTCCCGGCGTCAATTTGTTCAAGGTTGTCATTTTCGTTCCCGTCAAACTTCAAATTCTTTTTTCAACTTATGCAAACTCAGCCAAACATTCAATCAAAATCTTCAAATCTGTTAAACTCCGCATCGAAATACCATACCATGCAATTACCCGCCAAACTAGAATTATATTAAAAAGGAAACAAAAATGATTTACGGATACATCAGAATATCGACAGACAGACAAACGCTTGAAAATCAGGAATTTGAAATCAGAAACTTTGCCCAAAACCAAAACCTGCAAATAGACCGCTGGGTTAAGGAGACCATAAGCGGGACCAAAGACTTCGAAAAAAGAGAGCTGGGACGCCTTATCCGCAGGCTGAAAAAGTCCGACATTCTGATCTGCTCGGAAATATCCCGCTTAGGTAGAAACCTTTTGCAGATTATGACGATTTTAAACATCTGCATTCAAAAAGAAGTTCAGGTCTGGACCATAAAGGACAATTACCGTCTCGGCGCCGACATCCAATCCAAAGTTCTGGCTTTCGCATTTTCCCTTTCCGCGGAAATCGAAAGAAACCTCATCAGCCAGCGAACCAAAGAGTCGCTGGCCCGCCTGAAAGCCGGCGGCAAAAAGCTGGGCCGCAGTTTCGGTTCCCGTAACAAAAAACATATTCTCGACGGCAAAGAACAGGATATCGTCGTTTTGCTGAAAAAAGGCGTTCCCAAAGCCAGAATTGCCCGCCTTCTCGGCGTCAGTACCTCGACAATTTACAATTTTCTCGAAAAACAGCTGCCCGGCTCAGAATTTATCAGACACAACCTTAGATATACAAATTCCAAATCAAACGAACATTAGATTTTTGTATATCCAAATTGCGGCAAAGAATCAAGACCTTTGTTGCGAAAAGTGCATACAGTATAAGCTGTCTATCTTTTTCTGCAAATATTCCGTTTTGTCCGGCGCATGTAGAAGTCTAATGTTCGTTAAATTTATATGGATTACTAATGATTGTCGGATACCTGGATATATCGGAAAACAACGTCAACCGGCAGGAACAGCAGGCTCTGCTTCAGGATTACGCTCGCAGCGCTCGTTGCCGAATAGACGCGTTCCATTGCGATTCTGACATCCGCAATCTGTATCAAACGCTCCAATCCGGCCGCCATACCGTGCTTGTTGCCAATATCGTCAGTCTGGGCAGTTCGCTCCGGGATATCAGAAACAACCTGCAGTTCCTTGTCGACAACGGTCTGAGTCTCGTTTCCGTCAAAGAAGATTATACGGCGCGGCCAAACCAAAAGACCATGGATATTCTTCAGGGCTTCGACCTTGCCCTGAACATGCGCAAAAGCATGCAGTCCATCATCACGGCCAATTCTCTGAACCGCAAAAAAGCCGCGGGCATAGCGCTCGGCCGCAGATTCGGCTCTCGCAATAAGAAAAGACGCCTTGACGACCGCCGCGAAGACATTTGCCAAATGCTTACCGACGGCATTTCCTGCACGCAAACCGCGCGACAGCTCGGCGTTTCCAGAGCAACACTCTATGACTTTCTCCGTCGCCACCCGGAAATTGCCGTTTTGCGAAAAGAGGAGAACCATGCACAAAACTGAAGCTATCTTTGTCAACCTTATAAGGAGAAAAGCGTGAAAACCTGTTTGATTACCGGCGGCGCCGGCTTTATCGGTTCGCACCTTGCGGACGAACTTCTGTCGCGGAACTGCCGCGTTGTCGTTCTGGACAATTTGTCGTTAGGTCGCAAATCAAATTTGACCGCGGCAATGACAAACCCGAACTTCAAATTTGTCGAAGGCGACATTCTTGACGAAGACACCTTAAACGGCGTTTTTGCCCAAAACCGGTTTGACATGGTCTTTCATCTGGCAGCCAATTCGGACATCGCCCGCAGCCACGCCAATCCCGAAATTGACCTGAACATGACCTTTCTTACCACATTCCGCGTGTTGGAAGCCATGCGCAGACATAACGTCAAACGGCTGATGTTTGCGTCCACCTCCGCCATCTACGGACAAACCGGCGGCGCAGAAGTCGGAGAAAACTACGGCCCGCTTTTTCCCGCTTCGCACTACGGCGCCTGCAAACTGGCCAGCGAAGGCGTCATTGCCAGCTTCGCCGAAAACTACGGTATCCAGGCTTTCATTACCCGTTTTCCAAATGTCTGCGGCGAACGTACCACACACGGCATTTTGCATGACTTTGTCAAAAAGCTGCGGCAAAACCCGCTTGAACTGGAAGTCCTCGGCAATGGCAAACAGGCCAAGCCTTACCTTTACGTCAAGGATCTCGTCAACGCCATTCTGTTTGTCATCGACCGCACCGACGACAAAATCAACTGTTTCAATCTGGGCGTTGAAGGACAAACCCCGGTTTGGAAAATCGCCGAAATGGTCATCGCCTCTATGGGATTGAACGCCAAAATCCGTTACACCGGCGGCGACCGCGGCTGGGTCGGCGATGTTCCCAAGTTCGCCTACAATCTGGAAAAGATTCATGCCTTGGGCTGGAAAGCCTCTCTGACTTCTGACCAGGCCGTACAAAAAGCCATTGATTATATTTTGAAAGAAGACCTATGCAGCTTGTAATCTTAGCCGGCGGCAAAGGAACCCGCCTCGGCCTGACCGACATTCCCAAACCGATGTGTCCCGTTGCCGGCAAGCCGCTGCTTGAACGTCAGATTGAACTGGCCAAAGCTTACGGCATTGACGAAGTGTTCATTCTTTCCGGACATCTGGCCAGCGTCATCAGCGACTACTTCGGCGACGGTTCGAAATTCGGCGTTAAAATACATCACGTTGTTGAACCGTTTCCGCTCGGCACCGCCGGCAGTCTAAAACTGCTTCAGGGACGCCTGAAAGATCGCTTTATGGTCTTCTATGGCGACGTGGTCATGGATTTTAACCTGACCGCCTTTCAAAACTTCGACGCAGAAGACCCTTTGTCCGCCGGCACATTGCTTGTCCATCCCAACAACCATCCTTATGACAGCGACCTGGTCGAAACCGACCGTAACGGCAACATAACCGGTTTTCTTGCCAAACCGCATGCATCGGACTTGCTTTACCGCAATTTGACCAATGCCGCTGTCTATATCCTGTCCCCGGAAGTTCTCAATTACATCGAAGACGCAAAAATGCAGGATTTCGGCAAAGACATCTTTCCGCGGCTGCTGCGGCATAACGTCCGGCTGCGGGCATATCAGACGCCGGAATTTATCCGCGACATGGGCACCAAAGACCGGCTGGCGCAGATATCCGCCGATGTTGACAGCGGCAAAGTCGCCCGCCGTAACCTTCGCTACAGACAAAAGGCCGTGTTCCTCGACCGCGACGGTACGCTCAACGTCAACATGGATACGCATCCCGCCGTTGAAAGTTTCACGCTGCTTCCCGGCGTGGCCGAGGCCGTCCGCCGGCTGAACGAAAGCGACTATCTGAGCATTGTCGTTACCAACCAGCCGATGATTGCCAAGGGATTTGTAACCGAAACGGAAGTCGAGAACATTCATAAGAAGATGGAAACGCTGCTCGGCAGCGAAAAAGCCTATCTTGACAAAATATATTACTGTCCGCATCACCCCGATAAGGGCTTCCCGGGTGAAGTTCCCGAACTGAAAATCGCCTGTGAATGCCGCAAACCCAAACCGGGCATGCTGCGGAAAGCCGCCGCAGACTTCAATCTCGACCTGTCACAGTGCTGGATGGTCGGCGACAGCGACTGCGATACGCAGGCCGGCCGCACTGCCGGTTGCAAATGCCTGCAAATCGGCTCGGAAGTTAAAGATTTATCCGAAGCCGTCAACATCATTTTAGGAGAAAAAGAATGATTATTGTCAGAACGCCTTTCCGGGTCAGTTTTGCCGGCGGCGGCAGCGATCTGGCCAACTATTACGAAAAATACGGCGGCGCCGTTCTTTCAACCGCCATCAACAAATACAGCTATCTCTGCATGCACCCTTACTTCTTCAAGGACGGCTATTTTCTCAAATATTCGCAGACCGAACTCGTTGACGACGTCAACGACATCAAACACAACATCATCCGCGAAGTATTCAAACTTTACAACATCAGGGGCGTTGACCTCAACTCCAGCGCCGACATTCCTTCCGGCACCGGCCTGTCTTCGTCATCAGCCTTTACCGCCGGGCTTATTCACCTGTGCAACGCCTACAACGAAACCTACATGACCAAGGAAGAAATTGCCGAGCAGGCTTGCCATGTTGAAATAGACCTCTTAAACGAGCCTATCGGCAAACAGGATCAATATGCCTGCGCCTGCGGCGGTCTTAATTTCATAGAGTTTGAAAAAAGCGGCAAAGTCAACCTCGAAAAAGTTTATCTTACCACCGAAGGCTACGAACGGCTCGAAAACAACCTGCTGCTGTTTTATACCGGGCAAACCCGCGCCGCCGGAGACATTTTAAAAGAGCAGAAGAAAAACACCACCGACGACAAGAAGAAAATCGAAAATCTGCATAAAATGGTTCAGCTGGCCAGAGATTTGCGGGAAGAACTTCTCCGCAACAACATTGACGCCATGGGCGAAATTTTGCGCCGCAACTGGGAACTCAAACGGGAACTGGCCAGCGGCATTTCCAACGATTTTATCGACCGCAGCTATGAACTGGCCGTCAAGGCCGGAGCTGAAGGCGGCAAACTGCTCGGCGCCGGCGGCGGAGGCTTTATGCTGTTTTACGTCAAGGAACAAAATCACCAGCGTGTACGCAACGCTCTCTCGGATTTGAAAGAAATGCCGTTCAAGTTCGACAACAAAGGCACCACGCTCATTCATTATAACAAACATTCCCTGAAAGGACGCTTCTGATGCAGGATTTTACCCCTCGGATTGAAGAATATCTGACCAAGCTGAAAAATACCATAGACCGCCTGGACAGAACGGAAATCAACAATTTTATCAACCTGCTGCTCAAAGCCCGCGATGAAGACCGCACAATCTTCATCATGGGCAACGGCGGCTCCGCAGCCACCGCTTCGCATTATTGCTGCGATTTCAATAAAGGAGCGTCTTACGGCTGCGACAAAAGATTCAAATTCATCTGCCTGAACGACAACACGGCAACCATGATGGCCTACGCCAATGACGTTTCATATACAGACGCCATGGTTGAACAGCTGAAAAACTTTTTCAAACCCGGAGATTACGTCATCGGCATCAGCGGCTCGGGAAATTCCCAAAACGTCGTCAAAGCGATTGAATACGCCAACGAAAACGGCGGCACCACCATCGGCCTGACCGGTTATCAGGGCGGCAAATTAAAACAAATCTGCACCCATTCCGTCAATATGCGCGTTGACGATATGCAAATCAGCGAAGACCTGCATATGATGATGGACCACCTTTCCATGCGCGTCATTACCGGCAAAACATATTAGTTAAGGAGTTTTCCATGACTGCATCGGCAAATTTCAATCCTGAACTCAGTGTCATCGTTCCCGTCTATAATGTCGCACCGTATCTGAGAAAATGTCTGGATTCGATATTAAACCAAACATTTAAGAACATAGAAATAATAATTGTTTCCGACGGACCGGAAGAAGACAATAAAATTTGCGCCGAATATGCAGCCAAGGATTCCCGTATCATATTTATAAAAGACATCGGCAAAGGTTTGGGTGGAGCCAGAAACGCCGGAATAGACATCGCCCGGGGTAAATACATTGCTTTTGTCGACAGCGACGACTGGCTGGAACCTGAAACTTATGAACGAGCATTGAGCTATAATAAAGACAGCGATATCATTATTTTTGAAGCCAATATTGTTAACCCGGAAAAAGAAAATTGGCAAGACATTGAAAAATACAGCCAACTTAATTTCAAGGGCTTACAAAAGTTAGATAATGAACATATCCTCAATACCAATGTGTTTGCTTGGAATAAAATTTTTAAAAAAGATATTATTAAACAACATAACATACGTTTTCCAGAAAACATGCAATACGAAGATTTTCCCTTCTTTTTCCACTACAGCTTTGTCTCACAAAAAGCATTCTATTTAAAAGAAAGATTATATAACTACACCCAGCGTAAAAATTCCGGTATGTCAAAAACAACAAGCGGTCAATACACACATATTATTGACCACTTAAATGGCTGTTATTTCCTTTTTGAAATTTTAAAAAAATCAAATGCAATAGCAAAACACGAAAAACTATTTGCTGAAATTTACGCCAAATGGATAGAAATCGGACTGGGATACTGTCAAAAAACCGACAAACTAAATTTTTGTAAAACCGCATACAAAATTTGCAAAAAAATGCAGTTAAAAAACTATTCCATTCCGCTGCTGAAACTCTTAAAAAAGAAAAGATTCAAAGATATTATCGACGGATTAAAAAAAGAGAAGATCCTTTACCTGTTTAATTTTTTGCCAATACTAACAATTAAACACTACCCATCACAAACAAAAAAAATATTTTTGTTCGGACTCTTACCATTAGCAAAGCTAAAAAAAGCACAATATAATCAGGAAGATAAACCTGCCAAGAGCTTAAATCCCATGTTTTATGAAAATAAAGTATTTTGGGAAAATGAAAGAATTTATACCCTTCCGGCCAATTATAAAATTTATTTGGAAATAACCGGCAGTAATAACACCATAAAGCTGCAAAAGTTCAACGGGGGGGGGAATTACACATGAAAATAACAACTAATAATTCAAAAATTATACTCGGTAAAAACAATACCATCAGTCCGTGGGCTGCCTTACAAATAATAACCTATAACCCTCCCGGAAAAGAATCGCACGGTACTGTTATTATCGGGAATAATAATTGTTTTAACGGAAATTTCTTAATTATCCCCGGAGCAGACGAGGAAATGCCGATAGTTATAGGCTATAACAATCTGTTTGCTGGGAATATACAATGTCAGGCAATATCACATCATCTTGTCTTTGATATGAACACTAAAAAACAACTTAATACCGAAAAAGGAATAAAAATCGGAAACAACAACTGGTTTGGACAAGAAGTACTTATGCTCAACAAAGCTTCTATACCCGATAACTGTGTCATAGGCATCAGAAGTTTGATAAACAAATCATTCAGCCAAAATAACTCCCTGATAGCCGGCAGCCCGGCAACCACAAAACGCAATAATATCGGCTGGCATGAGTATTTAGATTCTTCCTATCTCCATACAGTCAACCCGCGCCAACAATTAAAAGGATAAGATCATGAAATTAATAAAAAAAGAATTTATTGAAACCAACGAAGGTATCTTAAAGAAAACTTATCTGATGCTTCCTCTCAAGAAAAAAAGTATCAAAAACGGCATAGAACGCAAATCAATCTTCGGCATACAATATTCAAAAAAACAATTAAAAACACAAAAAAAGAAAAGTCATAACGGCCTGAATATAGCATTTATTGTCGGTTGTAAAGACGGAAGAAGTGAAAGATATTCTGTACTGGACATATGCGATATTCTAGAAAAAAATAACATAAACACAGATAGATACTATGCCCCTTTTCATGAGCTTACTGACAAAATTTCAGATTATGATTTAATCGTTATCTTCAGAACCGCAATCAGCATAAAATACAACCCAAAACTTTGCAGCTTATTAAAACTGGCAAAACAAAAAAATATTCCCTTAGTTTACAGCGTTGACGACCTGATTTTTGATGAAAGTATCATAGACTACTATCCCAACACGGAAACATGGACCCAAGAAGACCGAAAGAACGTTCTGGATTCAATCTTCGGTTACAAATTTGCCATAAAACTTTGTGACTACGCCTTCATTACCAGCAATTACTTGTCCGAAAAAATATCAAAACTTGTACCTAAAACCTATATGTTTCCTTGCCTGATATCAGAGAAACAATTCAAAATTGCCCAGAAAATAAATTCAAAACACAAAAGACATAAAAAATACATTGATATCTGTTATCTCTGTGGAACACCCTCTCATAACAGAGATTTCCCCTTAGCAGAAAAAGCCGTATACAACATCTTAAAACAATACCCACAAACACGACTTGTTCTAGTTGGACCAATTGAAATAGATAAAAAATTCAAAAAAGAATTCGGAGAACGTATAATTCATCACAAATTAATGAGTTATACCGACTTACTAAAATTCACAGCACAAATGGACATTAATCTCGCTCCACTGGAAGCAGAAAATCCATTCACGAAATCTAAAGCTCCGACAAAAATTACAGAAGCTTCATTACTAAAAGTACCATCAGTAGCCTCCCCAATACCTTCTTATTGCGACTGCATAACTAACGGAGAAACCGGATTTCTAGCCAATACAGAAAAGGAATGGTTTGATGCTTTGTCAAAATTAGTAGAAGACAAAAATCTAAGAGAAAAAATTGCAGAAAATTCTTATAACTTTGTTATTAAGAACTTTTACATCAACAATCGAGCATCAGAAATCGTTAACACATACAAGAATATCATTCAGGAACAAAAAAACAAACAAATAAAGAACAACGAACCCTCAATAAGTCCAATCTTCAATATCAAACAACTGAACATTGCATTTTTAATCCCAGCACCTTTTCCAAACAGTGGCGGACATCGAAATATCTTCAGAGCGATATTGTCATCAAATTTTACATTTTTCAGAACCGTATTCAAACCGGAAGCATATAAGGCGCCGCCATAGCCGTTATCTGCATGATTCCTTGAAAAGAAAGCGTCGTTAACAGTCAGAGGCGCCGATGAAGACGCATCAATCGCACCGCCGTTGCCGCTTTCCGCAATATTTTCCGTAAAAGAGGCGCCGCTGACGGTAATGTCAGCACCCGACTCAACGCCAATAGCACCGCCGCTGTCAGCCGCCTTGTTTCCCAAAAACAAACTACCGCCGGAAACCGTCAAAGCAGCATCCGTAAAAATCGCTCCGCCGCTGCCTTTTTGGGACTCGTTACCCGTAAATTTCGTATTATCTATCCGCAGTATACCGTCACTGTGAACTATGGCGCCGCCGTCACGAACAACTGCATAATTGTTTTTAAACTCGCTGGCGGCAATAACGCCTTCGGTGCTCCCTCTTCTCAGCTTGACGGCCCCGGCTTCCGTTGCATAATTGTCCGCAAACAGCGTATTGATGATATTCAACTCGCCAACACTGTTGATTGCGCCGCCATAATTTGAAACGCCCTGGGAATTAATCGTGGTATAATTGCCGATAAACTGAGTGTCTGCAACCGTTAAAGAAGCATTATTGCCGGACGTGTAAACGGCACCGCCTTCCGAAGCTCTGTTGTTCTTGAAAACGCTCCCGCTTATTTGCGCCGTTCCCGACGAATTAATCGCCCCGCCGTAAGACGAAACGGAGCGATTGCCGTCAAAAGTCGAGTTTGCAATGCTCATCGTACCCGAACTGTTGATTGCGCCGCCGGAACCGGAAGCCGTATTGTTCAAAAATGACGTATCCGAAATATCCAGACGCTTTGAATTATAAATCGCCCCGCCGACGTCAGCCCTGTTCCCCGAAAAGGAACTGTTGCCTTGTATAGTCATATTGCCGAGATTAACAACCCCGCCGCCATAACCGTTGCCGTTTCTCTGTTCAAAGGCGACAGAAGTTATCGTCAAATCCTGCGCTTCGCCCAACCCCAAAGTCCCGTTGGCAACTGCACCGACAGTCCCGGACGTAAATGTCAAATTGCTGATTTCGGAACGAATACCTGTACCGTTAAAGGCAAGCGAGCCTGACAATACCGCCGACGGATTTCCGGCTATCGACGCACTGTTTTTGACATTTCCCGAATCTGCCGAAGTGCCGGAAATCTCAATTTCATACATATCCCCGTCCTTATTGGCATTAGCCTCCGCAATCGCCTTGGCAAGCGTCCCTCCCTCCGGAACGTTATAATCAGCGGCAAAAACCAAAGACGGAACCAATACAAAGGTTGAAATCAGAACAATATCAACACGCACAAACATTCTCCCTCATTCTCTGCCGAAACAACACAGATACAAATGGGATATGGTGCAGGTAAGAAATAATTCAACAATTTCACAACCTAACCTTTTTTCCATAATAATCAGGCAAACAAAAAAGGCTTTGAGAAACCTCAAAGCCTTCTTAATGGTTGTGCTTTCAACCCATAGTGAGGAAAAATATAAGAAATAACGCCCTGATTTTTCATAATATTAAAAAATATCAAACCATTAGCAAAAATCCGCCACCTCAGACCTTCAAAAACTTAAATATTCCAAAACCATATATATAAATCCATTATATTTCCTCCAATTAATTTGAAAAAAAACAAGATTTTTGGAAATCAAGATTTTTAGAAATTTAAATAATATCATTCCCACCTGATAATCAACCATAATACCTAAAACAAGCATCCTTTTGTAGGTATTTGTTCATTATGTCTATTAAGGACGAGTATTACAGATATTAATGCTGTATATATTCCTGTTAATGCGACATTTCGATGGTTCATCATTTGTTCTTCAAATAATTTGTCCTGTACTGAAAATGTATTGCCAACAATAAAGGGGGATAAGTGCTTAAAAGAGCACAAAGTTTGATAATTTTCATAGAGTAGATCAATATCTAAGTTTTCTTCAAAAAAACTAATACCTTGATTATGAAATAATTCTTTAAAATGAGGAAAAGCAATCTTGCTTAAATCTTTGATGCTGTTTGCAAAGCTTTTATACCAATTTTTATCATAACTATTGAAATCTGCTGTATTTTTACCTTTTCCATTATAAAATCGTTCACAATTATAATAGTGCATACGTTGTAGAGTTTTTTCTTGCCAGTGTGGATTTATAGGTAAACTTTTTAGTTGTTCTATAAAAGCAAATTCATAATAATCCCGACCTTTGGTATCATATAGTTTATCAATGCACAGTAGTTGTATTTGGGCTTCAGTTGCCTGACAGACTAAAGAACAAGCAGTAAATATACGATTGTTTTCCAATAAAGAAAAAGCATCTCGGCAAAGAGCCAAAATTGCACTAGATAAAATTCTCAAAGATAAAAGCGCTGTACTATTAGTTTTCTTAAATTCTATATTTTCCACAATATTAGTTAGTGCCTGTTTAATCAGGGGAACAAAATTTTTTTCAGAGGTCATTGTTCAAATTTCCTTTTAAATACTCTAAAAAAGCCTGACAGCCCTCAACGATATCCCGGTAAGTTTCATCAAAATTCCCGGTGTACCACGGATCTTTAATGTTACGCGGATGGTCAGTAAAATCCAGCAGACGATAGATTTTGTGTTCGGTATCCAAGCCGACCAATGATTGAATGTCTTCAATGTTGCTGTCATCCATTGCCAAGATATAATCAAAATACGCATAATCATGCGGGCGTATACGGCGGGAATAATGCTCTTCAAACGGCACATGCATGGATTTCAGCATTTGGCGTGTTCCATGATGAATACCGGCATGGCACATCTCGTTGTAACTTTCCGTTGCCGCGGAATCTATTTCAAAACTACCTGCCAGCCCTTTTTCCGCGACCATTTGTTTCAACACAAACTCCGCCATCGGCGACCGGCAAATATTTCCAAGACAAACAAATAAAACTTTAATCATTGCACCTTATTTCTGATCATTCAAGACTTCCCAATGTCCCCCTTTATCCGGGCCAATACGACGAATAAGTCCTTTTTCTTTCAATAAGGCAATTTGTTTAGCAATAGCCCGGCGGGAAATATTTAAAAGTTGGGCTAATTCTGTGGTTGTTATTGCCGGATTTTGTTTCATCAGTTCCAAAATTTTCTGTGAACTTTTCTGTGAACTTTTCTGTGAACTTTTCTGTGAACTTTCTTTTCCGGACATTGTACTGTCTTTTATCTGCATTTCACGATTATCTAACAGATTTTTTTCACCCAGCAACAGATTCCCGAAAAATTTATTTAGGTATTCCATTGTATAATAAATATCTTGATTCAGATTTTGATAATTTGCCCGCACCAGGGCATTACGAAAATACTTGGAATTTTGCTCAAAAAGATCATTATTGGTTACAAATCCCAAAGTATAAAGATATTTAATGATAAAAACCGCGGTTGCACGGGTGTTTCCCTCGCCAAAGGGATGGATTTGCCATATTCCTGACGTAAATTTAGCCAGTCGTTCCACTTTTTCACGTTTAGACAGCCCTTTATAATTAAACTTTTTTTCCTGCCCAAAATCATAATCAAGCGTTTCCATAATACTGTCAGCCCGACCGTAAATAACCGTATCTCCGTTTAATATCGGCTCTTTTTTGGTAATATCGTATGTGCGGATTTTGCCGGCAATTTCATCGTCAAATATTCCACTGAACAAAGCCTTATGAATGGAAATTAATTCAGCGGGGCTAAAAGAAAAAGTATGTGTGCTTAAAAGTTTTGCAATTCGGGCAGAAACCTCATCCGCTTCTTTTTCATTATGCTCCTTGAGAGTTTTAGCCGGATTTTTTTTGTAATACTGACTGACCTGCTCGCCGGCCTCATCAATAGAGATTTTTCCTTCAATATTATCCTTTGCAACTTCAATCAGATATTTGGACGGGGTCAGATTATCAACCTGCTGTAAACCAATGGCAACACCCCAGTTTTCAGCCTTTTGTGATTTTTCCGGTTCCCCCTGCTTTTTATACTCTTCAAAATGTTCCATAATACCTCCGGCAATAACTGGCTAAGTATAACCAAACAGACGGTAAAAATCAAGTTAACACGACAAATTATAAGCAATTTCAGCGGATAAACTTATTTATTAGCATATCATACGTTGTTTCGTCCATATCATACCAATTCGGCTGTTCAGACAGATCAACGAAGTATTTTTTTGTCAGTTCTCGCAAATCATACTCTCCTTGGTCCCAAATGACAGGATAGCCTAATTTTCTAAGCCGTATAAATGCACGCATGGCATAAACAGTATTGCGGTGACAGCGGGAAAAATAGAAAACCCATTTGTTGGAGGCATACTGCTGATAATTCCTTTTATCATAACCTACATTTTTGTGATTATAGCCTTGCTTCCATAAAAAGCCTGGATTAAAGTTACCTACAGATGTTTCCCAGGGATGTCCCAGATGGACATAGTTAAACAGCCACCACTTAAACTCTTCTGGACTATCGTGATCTCGGTCGGCCAAAACACCTTCCGGATGTCCGTAGTCAGAATAAAACATTTGCCTTCCATCCATTGTCCTTCGTGCAACTTCTTCCGGCTCCATGTCTTTGAAATTAACCAGTCTGTCTTCATATCCAAAACGTTTTGAAAAACCATTCTCATCGCAAAAAGCCAATTCTATTTCTTTAACCAGTTCAAAATATTTGTTTAAGGTTAAATTTTCGATAGGCCGTGGAAGTTTGCCTTGCAACTGCATCATTAAATATCTATGGACTTCTTTTCTTTCTTCATCTGATAGGAAAAAACTTCCCAATCCGAATATTCTTTTTGTTCTACTCATTTAATTTACCTTTCTATCTCTCGGTTTATCCATCTGCATGCGCGCTTCCTTAGGCAATCAGAATGCCTGTTTCAAGAGACTTAATTTTTATGTTCATTTCTTATTCTCCGTTTTTCAAACCATTGCTCAGATTTGGTTTCCGTATTCATCTCCCATAATTCCTCAAAACGCTGTTGATAAATTTTTGCATAATCAGGTTCATTTATCAAAAACAAGCAATTTTCGCTGTTTTTGTTGGTAGCAGCATTCGTCCAGTTGAACGAACCGGTTGATGCGGATTTTCCGTCAAAGACAGCAAATTTGTTATGTTCAATCTTATTTTTTGTATGCACTCGGATATCCAGGCCATTGCTATGCATTTCCTCAACTTTTGAGTACTTTCCGGAAGCTTGCAACTTATCTGTCAGGATACGAATGAAAACATCCCTTTGTCTGGCTCTGTACAAAGCATCTATAATTCGTTGATTGTTTATGGAATACACAGCAACATCAATAGAGTTCTGGCTGTTATTAATAAGTTCGATAATTTTTTCTTCACACACTTTTGACGGAGTAAAAGCTATTTCCACCACGGGATGGGCGGTCTGAACCGTTAAGCAGTAATATAAAAGTGCATAAAAAAATATTTTTAGCATCAACCCACATATAAAAAGACCACCTTGGAATTAAGGCGGCCGGAGAGTTAAGAAATCATCCTTATGAGTTGATCCTTTTAGCCTTTTGAAGTCCGGGGACTCCTGTTGCATACGCTAAAAGCTCCCCGACCAAAACACAGTTTCAATCGGGGATATATTCATCACCGCCCGCAAAATGCAGGCGACAAATCTAACGGCGAATATCCCACGCCGCATAAGGAAAGGTTTCTTACGACCTCCGCGCCATTTTTCCGGCGCTAAGCACAGACAGTAACCCCATGCCTATGCATACACTACAATAATAATGTAAAAAATCAATAAAGAAATTTTATCTCCGAACCAGCCACATGCCGTTTTTTGCAGCGCCTATTCGGGCGACTTTCTTCTCTTTAACAAGCTGATACAGCCTCCATTCCACCGATTTTGGCGTAATTTCAAGAGCCAGTGCCAGCTCATTCATTGTCATTTTCGGATTATTTGAAAGTAAATCAAGGATTTTCTTACGTATTTCTTCCCTGTTTTTCTTTCCTGTTATCCGATTATTGGGGATGATTTTTCTAAAACCGAGAAAATCACGAATAAAATCGTAGTTTTCCAACAACTTGAGCAAATCATAGGCCTTCAATCCAGTACCTTTGTTGTACCAGTTGCGCACTGTATACAAATTTAGGGAAAGATCATGAGCGACATGTTTTGATACATTGCGCCGATAATGCTCTGCGAGCATTTTTTTCAGCGCTTCAGATAAATCCCCGTTGTTTGTAAAAACAATGACATCAAGTGTTTTTTTGCACCACTTCTGGTGCTTTTTAGTATTAGACATTTTATATCCTTTCATTAACAATTAAAAAGAAATGGTACAATGCCATTGAAAATTTTTAATGTTAAGAAGAGAAAAATATGCTGTTAAACTATACAAAAATGGAGGAGAAAACAAAAGCGGCCGCATATGTGCGCATGTCGACGGAACACCAGAAATATTCCCTGGAAAATCAAATGGCGGCAATACGAGACTATGCGGATAAGCACGGCTACGAAATAATACAAATATATTCTGATGAGGGGAAAAGCGGCTTAAATATTGCCGGTAGAGCATCTTTGCAACGGATGATTGATGATGTTCAAAACAAAAACGTCAAATACAAGGCCATATTGGTTCTAGATGTCACGCGTTGGGGAAGATTCCAAGATGCGGACGAAAGCGCCTACTACGAATATATATGCAAGCGTTCCGGGGTTCGCGTGCAGTACTGTGCCGAGCAATTTGAAAATGACGACAGTCCAATATCCACTATTGTCAAAGGCGTGAAAAGAACAATGGCCGCAGAATACAGCCGAGAACTGTCAGGCAAAGTATTTACGGGACAGTCAAGACTTATAACACTGGGATACAGACAGGGCGGCCCCGCCGGATACGGCTTGAGAAGAATGTTGATTGATGAACATGGAAATCATAAGGGAATTTTGGCGCGGGGTGAACATAAGAGCATTGCAACAGATCGGGTAATCTTGGTGCCGGGATCTGAAGAAGAACAGGAAAACGTCCGTTGGATGTACAGGGCGTTTGTCTGCGAAGGCAGAAATGAAGGATGGATAGCTGATGAACTGAACCGCAGGGGTGTTAGAACGGATCTAAACAAAGAGTGGACCAAAGCAACGGTTCGGGAAGTTCTCAGCAACGAAAAATATATAGGGAACAATATATTCAACCGCATATCATTTAAGTTAAAAATAAAAAGGGTACGCAATCCAGAAGACATGTGGATCAGGAAAGATCAGGCTTTTCAGGGTATCGTCGATCCCAGTCTGTTTTTTATGGCTAAAGGGATATTTGCCGCCCGATGCAGAAAACTCTCCGATGAAGAAATGTTGCAAAAACTTAAAGAATTGCAGAATAAAAAAGGATATTTATCAGCCATAGTCATAGATGAGGCAGAAGACATGCCTTCCAGCGCAGCTTATTCGGGACGGTTTGGCGGATTGGTGCGCGCCTACCGGCTGATTGGTTTTGATCCGGGACGGGATTTCAGATATGTCGAGATTAACAGATATCTGCGGGAATTGCATCAGGAAAATATCCAAGACACCATACAAAAGCTTATGGATTGCGGAGCGGAGGTTAAACTAAATGAAAGTGGAAATTTGCTTAATGTTAACGATATGTTTTCCGCATCTTTGGTTATTTGCCGATGTAACAGCCTAAACAATGGGAAATACCGCTGGAAAGTACGTTTTGACACGATTCTCAATCCTGATGTAACCATCGCCGTCAGGATGAAGGCGGATAATGCCGGCGTATTAGACTATTACCTGCTTCCTTCACTGGATTTTAGACTTCCAAATATAAAATTGGATGAACACAATGCAGGATTTATCGATTCTTACCGTTTTGAGAACATGGACTATCTTTATGAAATGGCGAAATGCATATCTATCCGAGAGGTAAAACAATGAACAGAGAATTGCGCAACGTGGAAATCAATAAAATTTTCGTGCTGAATCCCAGAGAACGTAACAAACAAATAGCTAAAGAAATTCGTCAAAATATTGAAGATGTTGGATTAAAGCGCCCGATTACGATTTCCAAAAAAGCTGTTCCACAAGATGGATATGAATATGATTTAGTTTGTGGACAAGGCAGGCTTGAAGCCTATATGGCAAAAAATCAAACAACTATTCCTGCTATCATTGTTGATGCCAATGAGGAAGATTCTCTTATCATGAGTCTGGTTGAAAACATCGCCCGCAAAAATTACCAGCCGTATGAGCTGTTTAAAAATGTGAAACAGTTGAGAGACAATGGTTACAATTCCAATGAAATAGCGGAGAAAACAGGATTGGGAAAGGATTACATCAGCCAAATGTTAAAATTGCAGGATCGTGGCGAAGAAAGATTAATTAATGCCGTTGAAACAAACAAAGTACCGCTGAACGTTGCAATTCAAATCATAGAAACGCCGGACAGTGAAATGCAATCACTGTTGCAGGATGCCTATGAACAAAATCTAATCCGCGGAAATAAAATCGGACAAATAAAAAAAATCATAGAACAACGTAAAAAAAGTGGAAAAGGTCTGCGCTCAAGAGCGCATCAGCACAAACCCCTGTCTCCGGCGGATTTAAACAAGATATATGAACAGGAAATAAGCAAAAAGCGTTTGCTGATCAGAAAAGCGGATAAAGTGGAAAGTACGCTTATATTCTTGATTGAAAGTTTTAAGAAACTTTTGGCAGATAGTAATTTTGCCAACCTGCTAAAAGCTGAAAATTTAGAAAAATTGCCGCAATTTATATCGGAAAAGGTCAATCAAGATGTCTGAACAACTATTGCTTCCCGCCTTTGAAAACGAAATTCTCGAGATTAATATTGAAGAATTGCATTTTTCTAAGGACATTCCTCCTCAATTATTAATGGGTAGAAAATTTCAGGTTATTCTCGCCTCAATAAAGGAAGTAGGAATTATCGAACCTCCCGTTGTTACGGTGAAAAATGGAAAATATCTCTTGCTTGATGGACATCTGAGAGTTTCAGCGCTCAAACAACTTGGTTTTTCAATGGTCAGTTGTCTAATGTCCAAAGATGATGAAGCCTTTACCTACAATAAACATGTCAATCGTCTATCCAATGTCCAAGAGCACAAAATGATCGTCAAAGCCATAGAACGTGGAGTCACGCCTGAGCGGCTCGCAAAAGCCTTGGATTTTGACGTTGCAAACATTATCAGAAAAAAGAATCTGTTAGATGGTATCTGTGCCGAAGCAGCGGAAATACTCAATGACAAAATCATCTCCGGCAGTGTCTTCACATATTTAAAGAAAATGAAGCCGCAACGCCAAGTCGAAGCCGCGTACCTTATGACGGACATGGGAAATTTCAGCGCAAAATTTGCTCGTTCCATTTGGCTGGCAAGTTCTGACAAACAATTGGTAAATCCTATTAAACGTTCTTGCACGTTGGATATGGAAAAGCTTGGACGGCTCGAAAATGAAGTGTCTAAAATCCAGGGAGAATACAAAATTATGGAAGACAAATACGGTATTGACGTCCTCAATCTAACTTTGGTAAAAGGATACATTAGAAGTATTTTCGCCAATCCCAGAGTTGTCGGATACCTCAAAACGCACGAACCGGAAATTTATCAGCAGTTTGCCTCTATTGTGGAGCTTGACAGCATCAATACCGACAATGACAGCCTTATTCAAAGAGCGACATTTTAATCATTTTGGGGAATGACGGAAGCAATTATATGAAAATACGCATTTTATCTGATTTGCATTTGGATATAAACCAGAAAATTCCCTTTTTATTGGAAGACAAGGAAATTTTTACAGTATTATGCGGTGATATTTCAGGAAATTCCGAACAAACAATAGAATGGATAAATCAAAACATAAAACAAGGCGTTTTTGTTGAAGGCAACCACATTGGCTACGATTCGCAACATTCAATCCAGTATATAGAGAACCTCCTGTCAACCGAGTATCCAACCACCGCCACGGTGACATACCTCAAAAATGATTTCAAAATGGTGGATGACATTGTTTTTGTCGGTGGAATTTTATGGACGGATTTTAACTTATATGGCAAAGCATTTCAGACACTGCATAAATTATATGCTTCTCGGTTGATGAATGATTTTCGCTATAACTACACCAACACCAAGCATATCAAAGAAGAAAACAGGAAAAACTTTCAGGAATTGGTGGCCAAAGAATGGATTCGCCAACTTCGTCCCGGCGATACTGAAAAAATGTTTAACTCCACTCTGAAAAGCATAGATCATGCATGCCAAAAATTTCCTAACAAAAAAATTGTTGTGGTTACGCACCATGCTCCAAGCATAAAGTCCATTCCAGATGTCTATCTTTCTGACAAAACAACTCCGGCCTTTGCCAGCAATCTGGAACAATTTATTTTGAACCGTCCCAATATTAAACTTTGGTGTCATGGCCACATTCATACTGCCTGCGACTATCATATAGGCAACTGTCGCGTGGTTTGTAATCCTAGAGGTTATGTAAGTTTAGGAGAAAAAAGTGAATTTAAATACAATTTTATAATAAAGTTATAAACTAATTATTTATAATTTATCAATAAAAACAAGCAAAATTAATGCTTAGCCTTGCAATTTAAAAAGTTTTTCAGTAGGCTGTATTTTATAAATTAAAAGGAGCTGAAATGAAACTTCTATATTCTGATATATTGCCGTTAAAACTTCCCGAAAACAAAAGCAAATTTTTAGATCATTTTTCTTTTACTTTTCAGCAAGCTGATGAAATAAAAATTGCAGTTGGATATGCCTCCAAAGCAGCGTTGAAGGAATTAAAAGAACTTATTAAACTACATCCTGAAAAGAAAATTTATATAATTTTAGGGATGTACTACATAGAAGGAATACCTGAAGGGATTTATCATGAAGCAATAGAGTTACACAATTTTTTACAAAAAACTAATACTGGAGAGATTCGTTTAGTAAGGCCCTTAAAATATCATGGGAAAATTTATATCTTTTCAAAAAATAACCAATATATTGCTGGATATATTGGATCTCATAATCTAAGTGCTATCAAGACAGAAGCATCTAATTTAAGGCAATATGAAATCTCAGCTTTAACAGAAGATAAATCAGAAATAAATGAGTTGGCCGAATTCTTTGATGCATTAGCATCACCAAGGTGTTCCTTGCCAATATCTTTAATTAAAGATATTGAAATTATTCGCGAGTTAAATCGAGCTTTAGTAGATCAAGAATTTGTTGAAAAGATAACACCAGAAGACGTGGAGGCATACAAAAATCATTTAACACCCCTTTCTTTTGAAATTCCACTAAAAGTTCCAGTAAACAAGCAAGATACTAAAATGAAGGGGTCAAACATTAACGTTTGTTATGCCAACGGCCGTAAGCGTATTTGGTGGGAAATAGAAATCGTTGTTGATAAAAAAATAAGAGATCTTCCTGGCTATCCCGAATATCAGAAACCATTTATAGCAATTACGGATGATGGATGGAAATTTCAAGTCTGGACTTGTGGACAAAATAATAAAAATCTCTACTCAAAAGATGATTTAAAAATTATGGGAAGATGGATTAAAGGACGATTAGTTGCTTCAGGATTAGTTGATCCTGTTAATAATATTGAAAGTGATAGCGATGAAAATGGTATTATTACTAAAGAAATGCTTATAAAATATGGAAGAGATACAATTTCTCTTACTAAAACAGATTTAAAGACAACAATAAAAGGTAAAGAATTAGATATCTGGATGTTGTCATTTCTACCCGAAAGTAAAAAGAGGTAATTATGGGCTATTTGAACAACTATTTACAATATATAATCAATAATGGAAATTCTTTATTGGCGAAGTCTATAGAAAATACAGTAAAAGCTATCGCTCCTAAATATTTAGAAAATTTTTCTTTTTGTGAACATAAAATTGGATTACTTTTCGGTAATGTTCAATCAGGAAAAACCGGACAGGTGTTTGGAATCATCTGTGTCGCAGCAGATTTAGGATTTCCTGTGTTTTTAATTTTAACAACAGACAACGTTGCTTTACAACAACAAACTATTAATAGGGTTAGAAGAGATTTGCCAGATTTTTGTATCTGTGACGAGTATGATTCAGAGCTCTTCACTGAAAATCAGCTCATGAGGCCAGTAATCATTGTCCTAAAAAAGAATGTTAGGACATTAAAACAATGGGCGAATATTTTTGCATCAACAGGTTTTATGAAAGGAAACCCCTTATTTATAGTAGATGATGAAGCTGATGCAGCTTCCTTAAACACAATGATAAATTATAACAAACAATCTTCTATTAACAAATACTTAGAAGAAATTAAAAATAAATCATCATGTAGTATATATTTACAAGTAACAGGAACACCACAAGCTCTTTTACTTCAATCCTTCGCTTCAGGATGGCATCCTTATTTTTCATTTTACTTTTCTCCAGGTAACAACTATCTAGGAGGGAATTTCTTTTTTTCAATGCCAAAACCCGATTGCATTACTTTAATAAACTATTTAAAACACCCCTTATTTAATGCTGTTTTAAGACATTTATTGGTTTCTGCCCAAATTTTTTCTAAAGGTGGAAGCGTTTGTAATTTTCTAATTCATCCAAGTGTTCGAAAAGCAATTCATTCTAAGTTTGAAAAAGAAATACAAAATATCCTGGAAATGATAAATAATTCATTACAAACTAATGATTTGAAAGAAAAGTTAAAAATAATCTATAACGACTTTTCTCCTCAACAAACTATTCTAACAGATTTTGAAACCCTATATAAAAAAATCCCCAGCATTATCAAGGAAACAAGAATTATTGTCATGAATGGAGATACTTCAGTTTCAAGTGAAGATTATTCTTCTGGAAACAATATTATTATTGGAGGAAATACTTTAGGTCGAGGTGTTACATTTCCAAAACTACAAACAATTTATTACACTAGAACTGCCAAAAAACCTCAAGCAGATACAATGTGGCAACATAGCAGAATGTTTGGATATGACAGAGACCCAGGTCTAATGAAAGTATACATCGATGAACATCTATATAAGCTCTTTGCAGATATTAATGCAACCAATAATTCAATCATTGCGCAAATTACGCAAAATTTGGAAAAAATTAAAATTTATTATCCAGATAAATTAAATCCGACAAGAAAAAATGTATTAGATAGGAAAAAAATTTCAATATTGTCTGGAGGTACTAATTATTATCCATTCAATCCCCAAAATTTTTCAATAGAAAAGATTGATAACCTTTTAAAAGATTTTGATGAAAAACATCCTTCCTATATGGTTAACTTAAGATTAATAAAAGAACTTTTACAACAGATTACTTCCGATGACGATTTCAGAATAGGCTCTTTTATATCAGTCATTGATATGATAATAGCAGAAACACCAACAAAACAGGGCGTTTTGATTGTTCGAAGGAATAGAGATGTATCAAAGGGAACAGGTGCAATGTTGTCTCCTAATGATTGGAAACTAGGAGCATCTATTACAGATAAAGTTGTTCTTACGATGTATAAAATGACTGGAGAAAAAGGCTGGAATAATCAAAAACTATGGGTTCCAAATATTAAACTACCAGAGAATATAATTTATTACGATATCGTAGATGCAAAAGAAGAGGAATAAAGTATGTTTTTTAACAACTTACCAAATCAAATATTTTGGAAACCTATAGAAGAAGGTGCAAATAAATTATGTATAATATCGGGATATGCCACACCTAATATGGCGTCATGGCTCATAACAAATATTAGAGAGCATACGGATAATCCTATTGATATTTCATTAATAGTAGGAATGGTTCCTTTTGATGGGCTTAGTTTATCTGTTCATGAAGGATTTAAGGAACTACAAAAAAATAATTTTCAAGATCAGAACATACATTTTAATTGTAGCTATATTTGTGAAAATCCACCAGTACACAGTAAAATTTACATTTGGATAAAAGATAATAAACCATTTCAGGCTTATTGCGGATCTGCTAATTTTACACAAAGTGCTTTTGGAAAAAACAAAAGAGAAAGCATGACCTGTTGTGAGGCATCTGATGCATTAAATTATTTTCAAGCTATAGAAAATGATACTATTTATTGCAATCATGCAGAAATTGAAGAACATATTATTATTCACCCAACACATCCCATTTTGGATATGGAAAATGCCCCCATACGAACATTAGAAGGAGAAGGCCTAAAAAGAGAAAATTTATCCTTGTTATCAAGAACTGGTGATGTTGGAATACGATCTGGAATAAATTGGGGACAAAGACATGGAAGAAATCCCAACCAAGCATATATACCTTTGCCAGCAAATATTGCAAGAAGTGGTTTTTTTCCTCTAAATGGCCAACATTTTACAGTAATTACTGATGATCATCATCAACTAATCTTGCGCATTGAACAAGCCGGAAATAAAGCAATCACAACCCCCTTAAGCAATGCTCAACTCGGAGAATATCTCCGAAACAGACTAAATCTTCCCAATGGAGCATTTATTTCAAAAGAAGATTTAACTAAATACGGACGAAGCGATATTACATTTTATAAACTAGATGACGAACAATATTATATGGATTTTTCTGTATAATAATTATTCGTTTATATTGGGATCAATATATTCATAATCAATTCCAGCAAAAGACTTCAAAATTGCTTCAAATATAATTTCAGCCCCTCTACAGGGAACAGCCATTCCAATTTGTTTTCGTACACTTTCTTTACTTCCAATAAATTTATACGTATCGGGAAATGTTTGCAATCTAGCACGTTCCCGATTTGTTAAAGCTCTTGGCTCATCCCAATGATATATATGCGTACCACCACCGCCGCTTCCTGTTACTGTATACGCAGGTTTAAATGGATCCAATCTCTTATATATTTGACTAATTTTAGCCCCTGAAACATTCAGTTTTAATTTTTCAGGGAGCTTCGCGGTAAAAGCATTTTCACCAGGTTTTATATATTTAAGTCTTTGAACGACAGTGAGAGATTGATTTGTCCGTTCATTATTAAATGCATCATTTGGTATTGGTGGATTTTCAATTGCTGTTTTACAAGTATTGTCAATATTTTTAAATGGATCTGTCGACGGCACATGATAAATGATGTCTATATCTTTTCTTATACCAACAATAATTATACGATGTCGAGCTTGTGGAATTCCATATTCCTCAAATTTATATAAATGAGGGGTAATAACATAACCTGCATCTTGTAACTCATTTAATATCTTGGCAAAAGCTCTTCCATCATTTGCATTTCGAAGGCCTCCAACATTTTCTGCTAAGAACCACTGTGGCTTATATATTTTAAGGGCTTTAACGCCATATGAATATAATGGCCCATATACTCCATTCATCCCTTTTTGCTCTCCAACTACACTATAATCATTGCAAGGAAAACCAAAAGCTAAAGCATCTATAGGAGGTAGACCTTCTAAATTGAATTTTCGAATATCCGCATGATAAACGGTCTCTGGGTTTTGAGGACAAATATTATATCGATATGTATTACAGGTATCGGCATCATAATCATTTGCCCACTGATGGACAATCGCAAAATTGCTATTACTAATTTTAGCGTTTAAAGCTCCCCAAGCTAAGCCTCCCGGTCCACAAAACAACTCTCCCAGTCTAAAAATCATTATATGCTCCACTTATTTTCTATTCAATAAATTAATACCGCTTTGAATATATTCTTTTTCTTCTTCAGATAAAGAATCTATTCCAGAAAAAAACTGTTGATATACCTTAAGATCCTTATTAGTTAAATAACCAGCCGATTTGTAGAGAGAAATTAGATCAATGTTATAAAAAACAGCTAATTTTCTTAAAATAGACGGTGCAGGTTCCACAGTATTTCCATTTTCGATTCGACTTAAGATAGAATCTGTAATTCCTGTTTTTTTATAAACATCCTTCAAACTTATTTTTGATTTCTGCCTAATCTTTCTAAGATGTTGCCCAATTTTTTCCATCTTGTCCTCACAACTACATTACCACATATTTAATAACATCATTGCTGCAAATATGCAACAAAAAAATAAAATATAAACAATATTGCAGCAAATACCGTTTTTTTATTGTTTTTTATGTATTCTATAATACAATATAAAAAAGGAGTTATTTATGTATGCAACATGGTTGTATTTTGTAGGAACAAAAAAAGATCCTACCAAGTTTTTTATATATGGACTATCTATTCCTACTAAATGCCCAATAGAATATTCTTTAAAACAAGAAGACCTCGGAAGTATTACTGACGGTTTGCGATTATATGTTTTTCGTACTGTAAAACAAATCGCTATACCTATTCCTCCTAATGTTATAGATTTAAGCCTGTTTTATGACACACTAGAGTATCATATTAAACATATACTCACACCATTATATTGCGAAAAATTTATTCAAAAAAAAGAAAGTTGTCATTTTGATAAAGAAATAGAAAGTCCTATATCTTCATTAGTAAATATAACATCATATTATACAAAAGAAATTTTGGAACTTAATTTTAATTATAAAAATTATATCAAGTTATTGCAAAAACTTTCAGAACATTCCAACCAACCATTCTATGGTAATTATCTTAATAGATTAGGATGTCTTGAAATAGCTCAAACACAACCATGGTCTGAGAGTTTTCGTCCTTTTGGTATAGAATATGATAAAGAAGAAAAAAAATATTACTTCTATCGTCAAACAGAATTTTTAGAAGATATATATGTAGTATTTAAATGTTATCAAACATCAATCGAAAAAAATTATGAAAAGCTTATATTTATCCCTGCAAAAACGACAAAATACTACTTCGATTTTAATGTTGAGAATGAATGGGGATATAAATGTTCTGTTTATAATCAATTTGGTGAAATACTAGATGAAGATTGTGTATCATATATTCGTAGTGTAAATATCAATATATCTACTATATCTGGCATACGAAAAATAAAAGATGCTTTTTCAGAAAGAGATCCTGAACTATCCAAAATTCCTTGCAATATTAGTCAATCATTTACTATACAAAATCCTAATTTAGAAACAAAGAAAAAAGAACTTGAAGATTTTTACACATATTTAGAAAAAATCATAAAAGAAGACAGCATCAGTGAACAAGAAGGCTTCTGGTTCAAACGAGGACAACATAAATTAAGCGACATAATAAAATATTTAACAACACAATTTCCCAATCCTGATGAAATTATAATAATTGATCCATATGCAGACATTGACACAATATCTCTTTCTATAAGGCTTCCAGCAAATAAAATAATAGTCATAGCAAACAATAAAGCTCTATCCAACAAAGAAAATGTACAAAAAATAAAGCTAGTGAAAAAACGAATAAAAGAAGCATCAGGAATTTCTGATAAGTCAACCTATTATTACATCAATAAAGAATTCCATGATAGATTTATAATTTTCAAAAAAGAGAACATAATCGAAGTTTATTGTTTTCCTAATAGTATTAACGCAATATTAAAAAATGATGACTTTTTAATATTGCGTTTACGAGGAAAAGTAAAAGAAGAAGCAATACAGCATATGAATAATCTAATATCTTTATGTGGTCCAAATAATACATTAGAAAGTATAAACAATGAATCTGAATAATGAATTGGGTTTTGCAGAATTATCTGAAAAAATAATAGCTGAGAATACAGAAGATGTTTTCTGTTGCTTACAAAAAGAAACTCTATCATTAATCCAATTTGTTGGAATACTATCCCTTTTTGCACACAAACATATATCAAATAAATACATTTCTATCGCGTCTGAAATATTAAAAAAAAGGTATATGAACAATATTTATATAGAATTGGAAAAAATTCCTGAACTATTTAATGAAGCATCTCATATTGCATATGAAGACATACAAAAATTTTTTGAAAATGATTTCTCTTTAACCCTCGTCCATACTATAGCTTTCTCTGAACAAATTAAATTCAATGCATCAAAATCAATTTGGGGGTTAATCTACTTATATACACTGTTGTTAAAATTAGATCTTAAAAATTTTGAAATATGGATAAAAAAAACAAAAAGAATTGATTTCAAAGTTATATTCCTAAATTTCCTATTTAACCACATTCAGAATGAAAATATTGATGTAGATAAGCTAAAAGATGCATCTTTAGGTATTATACAATCGTTCTATGTGCTAGTAACCTATGGACTGGAACCTAATTCTCATAATGTATGGTCTAGACAATCAAAAAATATTGAAGAAATTTTAAATAGCCCCTTAGCAGAAAAAGTAAAATTTTTAACTATTCTCAAATATATAACAAAAAAATATTGCGGTACCTCACTAAAAAAATTGGACCAAGATAAAAACTTACCTCAACTAATAAAACTATTATATGCTACTAATTATAATTTCACATGGGACGACTTGATGGTGTCAACAGGCATTCGTGAATCTTGTATTTACTATCGTATTATACAATTATTGCCAGAAACAAATACAAATAAAGTAAATTATTTTGAAAAACTGCTTGAAAAAATACTAAACTATCTAAAAGCAGAAATGTTTCAAGAATACAATTTAGATTATGCTGAATTAATAGGCAGAATATCGACTGAAATATCGTCTTTAGAAAAATTGGAAGCCTTATTTAAAAAAGAATATAAACAACTTTCTTTTCCTTATAGCTTTTGTAAAATAAAAAACTGGCAGGAAAGAATTTCTTTCTGCCTCTATTTATTGGTAGGAATTTATATCTATAAAAAAAATAATAATGAAGAATTTAATACATATATTGATAAATTTAGATTCATAAAATCAGAAAAACATCACTATTTCGACCAGAGAATAGAAGAATTATTATTGTCATTGACATAACAAAACTTGTGTAAATAAAGTGCAATGAATTTATTTATATCTCTCGTAAATGTTCTGTTGTCACATTTGAGACCTCAAGAGAAAGAAGTGATCAGAATGTGCTTTGGGATTGATAGTGAAGAATATTCACTAGAAAGCATAGCACAAATAAAATCCGTAACCAAACAACGAATTCAGCAAATTGAAGCAAAAGCTCTTGATAAATTGCGACATCTAGCCACATCTGTCTTAAAAAATGAAATGCCATAAATATACAGCACAGCTTGTAATTTTTATTCCAAGAGGGTATTTAATTCATAAGCATAATTCATCATAAACGACATTATTCCTGTCAATTTGCCGAATTGTTTCCGGTGTGTCATGTTCATAGTCAGCATAGACAGGTTCATATAAAAGGCAGTAATTACCGTTTATATTTGCCGTGCAGGCGGTTAATACACTCATTATCAGATAAGCTGTTGCGAGCTTTTTTAGCAATTTTGAGAGCATTGTTTTCTCCTTTTAACTGTTCTTTTTCTGCGGTTTCCTTGGCGTGACGATAACCAAACAGATATAAAAAAAGAGCGATGGCCGCAAAAACCACCGCTTTAAATTTCTTTAGAATTTCCATCATTTTTTTTTCTCCTGCTCATTCCAATATCCCGCACGCCGCTGATGCCAAGCATTATACCCAGACTAGTCAGCAGTTGTTCCCAATCTACAAGTTCCACATCAAAATATGGTGCAATCACGCAGTTGTTGAGAAACCCATAACACAAAATCCAGCCAATCAGCGGAATCCATGATCTTTTATTTAATTTTGGCATAATTCAATCCCTTGCTGGATGAGTTCATCCGAATATGGTTGGATGCCGTTTTCCATACGGATGACGGCTTTTATAAACACTGTCAGCACACCGCGCTCCTCAATATCTATAACCGTATCCGGATAAACACCGAGTTGTTTCGCAACCGATTGAATATAGGCGGTGGTTTGGTTTTCATTTGGCGGCGCATAACGGCTGACAATCTGGCGCACCGTATTTAACCCATGGATTCGTTTATAGTTTACCAGAACTTTTGCCAACGCTCGGATTCCATAGACCGGAGTCGTAAAAACACAAAAGGCGGAATCTATATTCCGCCCGTTTGGATTTAACCCCAGCCAATTTGCTCCATGCCGTATGTTTCCCGGATTATTGTTTCTTATGCCTCTTGGCAACTGCTGATTCATTGTGCAACTCCCATATCATTTCTCTTAATTCATCAATTTTCAGCTCCAGACGGTTGATATGTACCTGCGTAGCATATTCGCGCGCCACCTGAACCTTAAAATCGTTGAGTTCCTTGCGCATCTCGCCGAATTTATAAACCAGCCAGACAAACGCCGGAACACAGACAATCTGTAAAAACTGCAACCAATCCATTTTTTTCCTTTTCATATTAGCTGGAATGTACCCGGTTATCTTCAATAACAGCGGTAATTTCAACATTTGTCGATCTTGGACGAATGCCTGTGACACGCGCCAGCACGCTCCACCTATCCGTTGTTCCAAAAGCAAAATGCGTCCTTTCGGTATTAGTGTCGGTTAAAATTTTTATTTCCGGTTCTTCAGCAAGCAACACCTCGGAGGAGTTTTCAGTTGGCCAAACACGATATGGCCCGGCCAATGATCCATTCTTTTGCCGCAAAGCCAAGTAACACTCTTGTCCGTCAGTAAAAGCTACCGGTTCGGAAAGCGTAAGCTTAAGACCGGCTTGTTTGACAATTTCACCACCTTGGCCCCATTTTGCCATATCATGGGTAACCGCAATCAAATCGCCATAACAGGGGATCAGCCCTTCCAATTCGGTTGTAAATGAAACAATCCGTCGTCGATAACGGTTTGCCAAGGCCATATAAGTTGCCTCGCGCAATGCTTGTTCTTTGTTGGTGCAACCAAATAACTCAACGGTGGCAATTTTATCCGAACTGGAGCCGGAAAAACTTCCCGTGACTTCCGATGTTTTCCAAGTTTTTTCTGAAAAATATTCCACACATACACTATCGGCAGTATCTTCCGAAGGCATGATATACTGGATGGATAGCGAATTTTTGACAATATTACGAGGTCCAAACATCGCCACGGGCACAGTTCTGGGTTCATCACGCACAAACCGCACAATGCCGCCCTGAATAAACGCAACCGCCCGTCCGGTCTTGGCCGTACGAGACAAAGCCTCATAAACCGTCAGCTTGCTGTCATATACGGCGTTAAAAGTATCACCGTGCACAGTCCATGTCTGGTCCAACCGGTATAAAGTCTCAAGATCTATGGCTTTATCCGACAGGTTTGCGCCATAATCTGCTTTAAGAATATCTGCCAGCGCCCAAGCTATAGATTGCGTGGCTTCCGCTGATGGCGACCAACCTGAAAGCGGCGACCACGTTTTTAACTTGCGGGTAACAATGCAGTTGACCATACGGGAAGATCGTTGCGAAAGATTGTCTGTCGCCCGCATAACTACAGCTAACATTGTAACATTGCCGTAATCTTTGGCTGATATCACAAACCCTTTGGCTGAAATCCAACGGATCTCATGACCAGAACGGGAAGACGTGTCTTTATCATCGATTCTGGTCGCCCGTAATTCATATCGCCCCACCGGAACTTCATAAGCATAGGTTTTGTACATGGCGTTATGGTTTGCCTCGGTTATGCTTTCATTGCCTAAAGTGTACCACTCCCCGAGAGGAGAATCCCCGTCATCAACGGCCCGTATCTCAATTTTCCAGTTAATGGTTTTAGCTGACAATCCGCCATTGTCGTTGGCATAGTAACAACCACGCTGGAAAGCCACGTCAATTTCGATTTTGTTTATCATTGTTTCTGCCGGATTTAAAATAAAAGGACCGCAAACCTTTCCTTTCAAAAGTTCTTGTCCGGCAACTTCCGCCGATGTGACCACATCCTCGTCAAACAAAATGTTTCTTTCACCCGGACGAATAACAGAACAAGTAATCTCTTCAAAAGAACTTATTGGAGTGTCTTCGATTCGGATTTGCTCAACGTCGTATTCTCCCTGACCTATGCAATGAAACTGATAGACATATTGCTCATTGTCAATGTAACGGTAATACGGCTGACTGGCAAAATCTGGATAAATGAGATGTCTGCCATAAATAACCGGTATCGGATTGCCAAGCCGAGCCTCGTTTCCCTGAGCCTGCAACGAATAAGTCGGGCTTTGCGAATAACCGGAAGATGTCATGCCATTCAACGCAGGCTTAGGCGTCGGAACAAAAGTGTTGATAAGAATTCCGCCGGCCATGGAAACACTGGCCGCCGCAACACCACCCCAAATCGCACCGTACGCCGCGCCGACGGCGCCCCCAGTATAGACAGTTGCCACCAATAACGCGACTGTCAAAACTGTTTTGAGCGGATTGGAACCACCACCTCCACCGCCTAAAGGAAGCATTATAAGAGAAACAATAGAGTTGTCTGCGATAATGTTTCCCCACTTATTACGCAGTGTCGGCGTACCATTGATAAGGCACAATACCGGCATTGTCATATCAACTTTTTGTTCTTTGATAATCTGCCAGACAGTTTGGGGCTGTTTAAAAACACGACTAACTCGCCCCTTGTACGGCTGACAAGAGTTTGTAATGTAATTTAAATAAATCATTGAACTAAAACTTTTTTACCCGATAATAACTATCTGGAAACAGACCACTGGCATTAAGAGAATGGATATTTTGAAAAACTACGCCGGAACCGCGTACGCAATGCAAAACACCGCCACCGTCAACGTCCAGCCACAAGCCTGCGTGAACCGGATTTTTAGCCTGACGCATTAGGACAACATCCCCATCCTGCGGTATTTTTACCTCATCAAATACCTGAAACGCTAAATCTGCTCGAAAAGCACGTAGCACATCCCGCAGATTATCAGGGTTGACATTGACCGGAGGCACATTATGGCCATATTCATGTAACAGCACAAAACGAACAAAACCCCAACAGTCAAAACTGTCAGGGCCTTCCGCGCCTGCCACCCATGGCAAGCCTATGTATTTATTTGCAAAATGAAACATATCTGTAAATTGAAATATTTTAAAAAAAGCTGATAACTGTTGTAATCATACCTATGAGTGTGAATATTGCTATTATTCCACCAACAACAGGATTTGAATTAAAAAATTTAAATATACCTAAAAATCTACCTCCATGCTGGTCCCAATAACTTGCGTTTGTTTTCAACGTTCTGTTATCAACTCGTTGGATAACATTTGCAAAAATATCAACTTTTCTAGCCGTTGATCGGTGTAGCTTTATATACTGCTTTTGTTCAAAGGCTTCGGCTTCCTGTTTCCCGTCTAGAAAATCACAATCTGTAATCTTATTTAATTTGATTAGTTTTTCTAATCTTGGATGTTCGATGTATCCAACACCATATATATCGACAAGTAAACGAGCCAAATCCACCTTTTTATCATCATCAATAACAAAAGGACATCCGCCTAAAATTCTAAACCTTAGCTCTATTGCTCCAAAACCATAATTTTCATCTCTCATATTCCAATGAACAAAAATCTTATCTTTATTCATTTTGACATATTCATAAAAGTTAGTTAGCATTACCTTTTCAAGGCTGGTATAATGTTTCTCAATTGCATCTAGATCAATGTGTTGCAATTCAGCTTCTTTATGAATAGAAAAGCTTCTAGTTTGTCCATCATTAAGTTTTCTTACAGCAATCGACGTAATTTTAGGAGAAGTGCCCTCCACACGTTCATAAAAACTTTCGCAAGAATAGTGTATTATAAGAACATTCTTGGCATCTTCCATTAATTCACCGATCTTCTCTAATGCTCTTTTTCTATATTTTTGATTAATCTTCATTTTATATTCCTAATCTTTCCAAAGATTATAGATAAATATAAAATAAATCAATCAAAATTATCTACTCAAGCCCGGATATTTTTTGATAGTGTAGTTCTCCGCTGGAAAGGATTTGTTGCCAATATCCATCATCCGGGCCGTGGCCGAAATTTTGGAAACATCCACGGTAATTTCCGTAATCACCAGCGTAATTGGAGGATTCATCTGCGGACAACTAAGATCGTTGGAAAAATACGGACGATAAGTCATCTCAATCATATCTTGTGTTTCTATGGCCTTATCCAGATATTCGATAAGCTCCGTGGATACATTATCCAAGGTCAACGTAATTTCAGGAACAGGAATGGCTTCCACCGGAGGAAGCTCCAAATCAAAAGCCATGGCGACAAACTCAACGTCTTGTCCAGCGTTAAGAGGAGCACTTTCCTCCAATCGACAAATATGATTAACATTATCTCGTACTACTCGGATTGCAGTAGGGAGCCCGTTTTCATCAACAAAAGCTGGATGCCTAAGCTCCAGCGTATGCAAAATAATAATTTCGCTGTCCGCCGATGCGTAAGCTTCTTTCAAAGCCTCAGATAATGATGCGTCTGTCATAAGCTATTTCCCATAATACATTATTTTAACATATCCACCAGAACCTGGAGAACTGGTAAAACTGGCACCTCCGGAATATCGGGTTGTGGCGCTTCCGGCCGAACCGCTTCCATAGGGAGGATATGGAGACTGAACGATGGCGATAGAAACAGAACCATCCCTGTTTCCTGTGTACCAACGGTTAAACGTGCCGGCGTGGCCGTTGCTGATAACAGATGACGATACCAAAGCATTTTTATCGTACGAAACGACTGTACCGGCTGTCCCTCCCTGTTGAACGACAGGATTTCCCCATCCAGCCTTGCCTCGACCACCGCCGCCGACAGAACAAAGCAAACCAACGCTAGTAGCTCCGCCATCCGTCGAAGCGGCTGTTCCCGCGGTTGAAATTGTGGCGGATTTTCCTAAAGCGCCAACAATGACTGAAAGTGTGCCCGCCGAAATTCTGAAAACACCATGAATAACGGCGCCGGAACCACCGCTGGCGGAAACCGCTATGGTATATTGTAAACCGCCCAAAGCCATTTGCCCGCAACCACCACCTCCGCCAACAGCGATAATTTCATATAAACCGTCGATGGGAATATCCACCGAATACATGCCAGCAATGTTTTTTTCAAAAATGACTTCTCCTTTTTTTACGGGACTGTCATCCAAAGATGCCAGCAACAGACGTTTCGAATAAATTTCCATCATTCCGCCGCTCCTGTGGCAATCGCTCCAACCACCCAATGTGCGCCATTATGTTCATAAATAATGTTGTAACGCCCGGTTTCAAATTCAGGAGCAGTCTTGGAAAAATAATTATTCGTCCCCAAATTAACGGTCTGTTTTGTTGATAAATTCATCTGCACCAAAATCTGATGAAAAACTGCGTGATCACTCACAGACGGCAAAGAAAAGGTAACCGTTCCCGAAGGAACTATACGATTAACCGAATTATCGGCCAAAGAAATCGTCCCGCTTGAGGCAAGCGTCGCAATGGACACCTTTTTTAAAGCGTAAGTGGCTGATATGTCATTTCCGTTGGCATCCGCGGAAGCTTTAGATGCTGTTGCCGTCTTGTCCAATTTGTTTGCAAGAGCGGAAAAGACCGCCCCCGAACTTATAGCGTTCACAGAACCGGAAACAGGAAGCGTGTCCACTTTAACTTTTCCGGCCACATTTGCCGTCGCCGCCGGAATATTGTCCGTATAAGGATAAAGGTAATCCCCATCCAAATTTTTTAACCTGACTTTTCTATCAACCATGTTGTTTTTCCTACATTTCTTCAAATGAAATTACATCAGCAAGCTTAGCGTAGGTTTGCGAGATGTTGTTGCCCTCCGCATCGGCTGTCGCTTTCGCCGCCGTTCCATCCAAGGCCAAAGCTCCAACATCACCAGCGCTTAAAACAATATTTTCAGACAGCGACTTATTATTAACAGTCCGAGTAACAGGAACAAACCCGGCCAAATCAACTTTGGCGGATTCCAATGCTGATAATTTAAAATACCCAATTTGAATAAAACCATACGTTTCGATAGTGTTAACCAGCTCAGCATCACTACTATAGGTATAGGAAGTTGATGCTTCTTCTACGGAATATACCCATAAATCCGGTATGCTCTGCGCCTGAATATAAAAAATGTCTCCGATTTTATAATCTGTCCTGGATACAGTGTTTAGAGCAGAGATCAAATCCGCATATGACGCAAAAGAAGACGCTCTGGTTCGTCCCTCCGCAAGACTTTTGGCTTCGTTAGCCTTTGTCTCTATTAAAGAGAGCTCACTTTTGGTGGCATAAGTTACCGTAATTTCATTGCCTTCCGCATCAGCCGTCGCTTTCAACGCCGTTCCGGACACATCCAACTTTTCATCCAAAGCAATTTTTGCCCCACCTGACGATAAGGCGTTGGTCGAACTTTCGGTTGGCGTGTCGTCCAAGATAACCACGCCTGCTTTTTCTGTCGTTGCAATCGGAAGATTTTCTGTGTAGGGATACAAATAATCGCCGGATGCGTTTTTCAATTTAATATTTTTAATTGTCATATTTTCCTCCATAAATTAAACTTCTTCATAAAAAATAACGTCCGCAATGCGGGCGTAGGTTTTACCAATGTCATTTCCATCAGCGTCGGCTTCTGCTCTTTTAACCGTTTGTTCCAAAACCTCGTCAAGAGCCGTGGCGACAGCGCCGGAAGTGATCAAATTAACACTGCCTTCGACCGGTTTGGCGTCTGTGTGTATTCTGGTCGCCGGAATTTTACTTTTATCCTCGCTCATATCAAGCAACCTCCATATCTTCATAAACAATCGCTCCCACAAGCGTGGAAAGCGTCTGAATATCTTGCAAATATTTAACACTCCAGCGCTCCCCCACCGAAAGGGGAGACATTAATCTGACATTTTTTCCATCTTCCGAAAGAGTGTAGTTTTGCGGTAAAAGACAGGTGTTTTCGACAATAACTGATAGTATTTGTCCGGAAACGCCTAAGATTGCGCCGTTCAAAAAAAGTTCCCGCTGACTGGCCGACGCTGTTCCGCTGACCTCTGTTGGATAACAGCCAATCGTGGTTTTGCGCGCAAGTTCAACCCAGCCGCGGGCGGAATGTGTGCCGCCGCAGGCCGCCACTTGTTCATCCGACCCTTCCGCCCAAATTTTTGCGTTATGAGCAATTTTTGCGTTTTCCAAAACTTTTGTTTCAGTTTCCCTACATAAAATTGCGCTTTTTTCAGCAGATATAGCTGCTTCTGAGGCAATTTTCACAATATTGTTGCTTTCGGAACTGATTGAACCGCATAAATCATTGATTGCTTTGGCAACACTTGGCACTCCACCATTTTCTGTCTGAACAACAGTCTGGTCATCTCCGTGCACAATCGTGTGAAACAACGCGGAATCAGCCTCGGTTGTGTCAACCGCAGCGTTAAGCCTTTCTTGCATATTTGTCATCGAATATCCCTTAATTAAGTTTTCTCGGCAGAGATGAATGAACCAAAATATGGAGTTTTGAAGACAGAAATTCCAAACTGTGCAGGTCTATTTCTGAAACAACATCCATGGCATCTTCGCTGATGGTCGGGCGGTCGCGGATTTCAAGCTCGGTCGTAATCTGCCACAACCGCCCGGAAACCAGAGTTGCTTCGAACTGTTGCGTAAACCGCGCGTCTTGTTCTATCAAACCCATTCCACCCAAAAGCGAAATTATAAACCATTCAGCGCCCTCTTTGGCCTGATACTTGTACCAGGCTTCAAAAAGACAGAACTGTTCAGGATTCATAATCCACTTGACCGCAATTTTGCTTGGTGTTTGCGTGTAACGCCGCCGTTGCCGGGCTGGTCCAGCTTCCATCTCCGTTCTGACAATGGCCTCGCCGGGCCTTATGGTGTAGCCCTCAACAGTTGGATATGGCAGTTTTTTAGGAAATTTTACTATTGTCATTTTATTCCTTTTGTTATAGATATCCTCTTCAGGAGAGATTATGACTGAAGTTTCATGGAAAATAACATGTGATAATTGCGGACAAGAACTGCAAGAGACCGAAGAAATTTGTCCGAATTGTCATAGTAATAAAAAAACAGCACTTCTTCAAGTTCGTGAAGAACTGCACCTTGCTACTAGTGAACGAATAAAAGTTAAAAACGATCAATATCCCAGTAATAAAAAATTGCGTTATGATTTAATGCAAGGAAATGTTCCCTCTAAGAAAACTGATAATGGTCGCGCAAAAATAAAACGTATCATTGATAAAGATAATGACTACTATTATGAACATGTAGAAGACTGTAATGGAGCCGTAATACATCATTGCGAGGAAGCTCTCTCTAAACACTTTGGTCACGGAACAGCCAAGAATTCTAACGATAACTCCCATACGCCGGATTAAGGCCGTATCTTTGTTCCAAAATCGGAGACAGACCTTCACCTTTACCGATATTTTTGCCGATCGCTCCCTCAATTTTCTCAATCATTATATCCAGATTGAACTTTCCATTGCCCTGATCTGACTTGGAAACAGAAGTTTTAACGTCTGAAGCGGCATTATTAACCACATTGACGCTGATGTTGACATTTGTTCCATTATCACCCAGCGCTTTCATCTGCTCTCGGGTAAAAACACCTTCACCTCGTTTGGCGATAATCGGCACTTCGTCTCCAACGATGCCGCCGGAATGAAATCTGGGCGCATTGGCAAAAACCAACGGGCTGGCGGATTTCGCCGCCAATTTGTCCGCTCCAATGATTCCGCCGCCATGGGCCATGGAAAATCCAAAAAAGCCGCCGATTCCTTCCATCAAGGGTTGGGTTATGGCCTGCCTGATGGCAATGCGGGACAAATCACTGACAACCGCATCGGCGAAATCGGAAAAATTTATTTTTCCAGTAGTGACAAAATTTGCAAGAACGTCTTCCATACCGGAAAAAGCGTTTTTAACCGCGTTTTCAGCCAAGCTGGCAAAATTGCCGATTTCATTCTGAATGCTCCGAAAGCCGCATTTAAAGCCATCTTCCAAAGATTTGGAAGAATTAAGCGCCGTCTCATCGGCCTTTTTAACCATATCGTCATAAACCAAAGCAATCTGTTCTTTATAGGTTTCATAATCAGCCGAACTGGCATCCAGATTTTTAAGGGCGTTAGCCCGCCACTCGTCCGCTTTTGCCATCGCCTGTTCATACGGCGATTTCAGTTCCAAAAGCTTTTGTTTAATGTCTTCAAGCGTCTTTTTATAAGCATCAGTGTTAGCAGAAGATTTTGGTGTGGCGGTTGTCTCAGTTGCCACTTCAATCTTCTGCCGCAGTTCGGGGTTTTCAAGATATTTCAGCTCCTCCCGCGCCGTCCATGCATCCTGTTCGGCCGCTTTCAGCAATAAAAGTTTGTTCTGAATTTCCTGCGCCTGCGGTTGAAAATCCGGATATTCCGCCGCAATTTTCCAAATTTCTTTTTCATATTGCTCCAAATCGGTCTTTGATTGGCGCAAAATGTTCGCCCAGTCCTTGGCATAAACCTCATAATCCTTGAGCAGAGCGTTCGGTGTGAGGCGTGTAACAAGAGACAAACCACCGGTGTTTTTCAGCTCTTTACGCAAATCACGGACATTTTGTTCGGCGGTTTTGAGTTTCAAACCCCACTCCGCCAACGCCATGTCTTTTGTCTGTTCCGCGGAAAAACTCGCCACTTCTTCAGCCGTGGCTTTCAACTCGTCCTGAAGTTTTTTCAATGTCTCGGCATGGTCTTCCGCCGCTCTTTTAGCAACATCATGGCTGTCAACCAGTTTATAAATCGCCATTCCGGCCAAAACCGCCAACCCCGCCGGTCCGCCGACAAGAGCCAATGCGCCCTTTAAAACACTGGCGGTTGTTGCCATCAAAGCCATTTGCGCCGCCGCCAGTTTGGAATCATTGCTCATCATCACAATACCGGCAACCGCCGATTTGGTGGAAACGGAAAGCCCGGCCATGGATACCTGCACATATCCGATTCCGGCTCGCAACAGATTTAATCCACCCAAGATTGCCGATGAACCAAGCCGTGCCGCCAGCAGAACCAGCGCCGCATCGGCATGTTCCGCCAGCAGGAAAAAAGCATCCGCCGCAACGGTTACCGCGCTTGCCAAAGTTTTACCAACAACATCAGCCGCGCTTCCACCTCGTTCCACCAATTCGTTAAAGCGGGTAAAAGTGGTTTTTAACGCATCATTCAAACCGCTTTGGCCGACTTGACGGTAAAGCTTTTCAAAACTGTCCTCAATGTTGGACAGCACGCCGTTCATGGTTTTCATCTGCTCGTCCATTGCTCCGGCAAACTGGACATCTCCCAAAGAACGGAGATATTTTTCTATATCCGCGGCGTTTTTCTTAACCGTTGTTGTAACCCCGGCAAAAGTAAATTTGACTTCATTTGTCAGGGTATTAGCTTTGATTCCAAAGCTTTTAAGGCGTTCAAACTCTCCAACCGTTGCATCAGCGACCGCCTCCACAAAATCAATCATATTTCTGCTGAATGCTGATGCCGTGTTTCCATAAGAGGTTAGAGCTTCTTCAGATGGATCAAGCCCCAACGCCTGTAACCGGATAAAAGCCTCCACAATTTCGTTAAGCTGGTACGGTGTGTCAACGGCAAATTTTTCAATCAGGGCAAAAGCCTCTTGCGCCGCTTCCGCCGATCCAGTAACCGTTTTAAGCGATGCCGAGAGTCTTTCAAAAGTCGTGTTGGCGCTAAAAATGGCAGAAAAAGTATTTTTGAGCCCCTGAAAACCCAGGTACGCGCCAAACAGCGCTGTTCCCTGACGGATGACTTCATTGAAAGACCGGGCTGTCGCATCCAGAGCCTTCAAATTATCATTGGCCGGTTGAATAACCTGTGTAATCCGCCGAAAAGCCCTGTCGCCGTCCGCGCCTAAGCTTTTGAACTCCCGCCGGACTTTATCACCGCCAACCGCAGATAACCTTATGCTTAAATTCTTAACCGCACTCATTTATCTCTTGATTTCCTAAAATAGCAAATATTCCTATCGGCAAAAGTTCACTTATCAGCTCCATATCAAACCCAAGGTTTTGAGCAAGATTAAGAGCCAAGGATAAATCAGGTTTAGGAAGTTTCAGTAAAATTTCCCAAGCCTGATACCCGACATCAGTTTCCAACGCTGTTTCTATATATCGGCATTTGTGGAACGAGCAGAAGGTTTTGCCGTCTTCTCCGCATCCTCTGCAGTAGCTTCGCCCATCGCCGAAGTGCCATTTGGCGCGGGCGTAGAGACGTTTTTTTCAGCTTCCAACACTTCCCGCAAACCGCAATACTGGCTGCGGAAGTTTTCCGCGACCGCCCAAAAATTGGAAAACAGCTCGTCAATTTTATTTTCCGTCAGCGGCGCAGATTTGTCTTCATCGGCCTCCATCACACCATCCCATTCCAAAATGCCGGCAATCCCCAATCCGATAAGCAAAAACTTGTCCGCCAGCGCTTCGCGTTTGACTGGATTTTCAATATCTTCCGCTGCCACGTCTTCGATTCCAGCCTCTTTATTGGCCTTATAAGTTTTAGCCAATTCCGCCAACTTGCTGTTCATGTGGGCTTTTGCCTCATAAAAAACAGATGAAGTACACGGCTTAACCTTGACTTTCACCCCGTAACCAAGCTCCAGCCAATACGGCTCCTTTTGTATTTTTAATTTCAGCATTAATTGAAATCCCTTCAAGATATGTAAATAAAGAAATAGATGGATTTTTTATTTTAGATTTGACTTTTTGATGCCGTGGAGCGACACCTCCACAAAGAAAAAAGTTAAAAAATAAAATGAAAAAGATGATAATTGCTTATTTAGATATTTTGGAGGGATTTCAATACCCCTCCACATCATTGACCAGTGTTACTGTCATCATTTTGCCCAAGTCCTGATCTTTTGCTCCCTGAAAATCATATGAACATTCGATACCGCCCGGACCGTCAATTGAGCGTTTGGGCTTGGGCAGATAAACTTCATGGCAGGAAATAACAAGTTTCATTGTCTCTGAAAGCTGATAACCCAGCTCAATGTCCACCGGCATTCCAGCTCTGGCTTTATCAAGCAGAACATTATCGGCGTATTTTGCGGAAATGCTGCCGGACAAACTCGCCACGCCCAAATCAATCGCCTCAACTTTGCCATCGTTACGGATGGTTTCGATTTTTTCCAGATTGTTGGAATAAGTGGCGTTTGCTGAAACAATATTGGCCAAAAGCTCACCGCCGCTCTTTATATATCCCTGAAATTGCGACACACGGGTGTAGGGATAAACTTCTGGAGCCGTGTCGATGGCCGTTTCCGAGCCGCTTTCACCATGCGCCATCAGATTGATGGTGGCCTGCGCTTCTCCAGACCGCTGAAAATTAAAAGCAATGCTGTTGGCGCGCACACCGGAAAACCTGATAAACTGCGGAATCTCCGGCAATCCGACCTCCAGTGAATAACTCGGAACAGATGTTTTCCCGCTTTCAAAAGTATGAGTAAAACTCCCGTCTTCATTGTCAGTTGTGGCCGGTGCACCGAACACAGCTTTCAGCCAAAGGCCAATATTGCGCATATCCACCGGGACGGCCATATCTCCGTCCACGTTGATGACATCCTGAAAAGGCTGTGTCGGGTCGCGTCCCAATCCCAAGACATTAGACGACACAAGATTTTGCTCGCTGTCCAAAGATGAGGAAATAAACGGAATTTTCCGATAATTTTCTTCCGGCGGAACGCCGTACTCGTTTTCTTCGGCAATTAAAAGCTGGGCGTTCCAGCCATAGGCTCTAGCCATAATACACTCCTTTAAGTTAAATTTGAATCAGAAACATATTCCAGTATTACCGGCACAATGGCCGCTTTGATGGTTAAACCTCCCTCAATCGGCTGTTCAATAAACTCCGGTGGTCCGGCATGCATATGATCGATCACCCCGGAAAGCGTTGTATCAACCGCCAACAAACGCCCGACAGCTTCCAACAGACGGTCAAGTCTGGCATCATTATCGGCATCGTCTGTTTTTTGCACCAGAACCTCAATCTCCGCCCGATGATGGAACACATAACACACCGGTGACAGCAAAATCTCCGGCTCGCCGATATTTCCATCCCGCAGGACCACCAGACCTGAAGAAGGAATTTTAACCGGAAGCGAGATATTGCGTCTGACTTCCGTGGCCGATAATGCTGAAAGCCTTGTAAACAGTGCCTGTAAAACTTGTTCACGTTTGCTCACGCCAATTCTCCAAAATTAAAGACGGCAGTTTTGCCTGCCATTTTGCACCTTCCGCGGCAAAATTAATCAGTTTGGGCATTCTAACCTGAGGCACGAGAACAAAAGCGATGATTGTTTTCCTTTTTTGCTCATGCACCAAAAGCGACGCGCCATTTTTCCGATACACGAACCGCAGACGAACACCTTTTGACCTTTCATATAAAGCCGGCGTCATGCGTTTGTTGCGGATTCGTTTGGAAATGGCGGCGGTCGGTATCGCCAGCCACAAACCATCCTTGCCGCGGACAACCGTCTGATACTCAAACCCTTCCATGATTTTCTGCGCCTTGGTATAGACCACACCGGCGGCGGAAACGCTGTTTTTAGCTTTTGGATAAACATCTCCCCGCCAGGTGTTAGCCAGTCTTGAACCCAGTCCCGCGGATTTGACCTGCGTTCGCATGGCGGTCTTTAAACCGTTGGCGGCAAGAGATACCCCTTTGGTCACTGCTCTGGCGCAGTTTTGATACTCTCGTTCCATATATTCCACCAAACTGCCTTCCACCGCCGCTTTTAAATGCATACCAGATCGCAACTCCATATCAGATTGTGGATGTCCCTGACAGGTTCGGAACGGACAGCATAAATTTTGCCGTCCATTCCGATTTTATCGCCAACTTTTAAATCCGGCGCATCGGAAATTCTGATCTTCGCCCGATGCGTGCCGGAATGGGCATTGACAAACCCGACTTCGGTTATCTCGTCGGGCTCGCTTAAAATCAGGCGGACAGAATTATTTTTGTATGTCGCCGCCCGTCCCAGCCGGTTGAATAGACTGTCCACTGCCGTTTTCATCGGGTTTACCGTCATTTTCCTTATTCTCCGCTTGCTTCTTACCAGAGTCGGACAAAGAATTCGCCGTCGCCCCTTTGGTTAATTTTTCCGCAAATCCCAGAGCAATCAGCCGATTGGCTTCCGTTTCACTGACATCGCAGATATTGCCAGGCAATATTTCTTTATTTTTACCAATAACCAGAGTAATCAAAGCCCTTATTTTCATTCTTGTCTCCTTTACCCAATGGTTACGCACATGGAGGCGTTCGGCCGATACGGAACAACCAGCGGGGCGGACTGTAGCAACAGCCAGCGCACACTGGGGTCTTCTTCTATCCACGACTTTGTAAAATAGCGGCTGGCCGTCCAGTTGGCTTTTTCATCATGAATGGCACCGTAACAGCGTGTTCCCTCCAGTCCCTCGCGAGATCCGAGCAGTACCGTCTTTTCCGGCAGAAGCTTTGCCGTCTGTCCGGCGTCATTGATATAGGTGTCGTTATAAACCCAGATATCAAAATCACCGATTGAGCCTATATAACGGGCTTTGGCATCTTCCGAACGCAACACCGGATCGATGGAAAGACTGTTGTTTGTGCCTCGGCGGATGTCCAGATATTTCTGCACGATGTCATTACCCCGGAAAATCTTCCATGCCTGCGGATCCATAACCACGGTTTTGGCGACCACGCCGGATTTGTCCTGAATGGCAATCGCCCAGTCTTCCAGATTGTCAATCGGATTGACACCGGCGGTTTCCCAGGTTGACGAACCGCTCAAAGCCTTGGTTAACGTCTCATCTCTTCCGAAATCAACCGTCTGCGCCGGATAGCCGTCCCCGGACACGATAACTTTGCCGGTGCGCAGAATTTCCGCCGCCATCACTTCCTCGCGGCGGGTCAGATTGTCCAGTTGATCCTTAAGATGTGTTGCCAATGCCCGTTCATAACGCTGAGCAGGGGACAAAGAACCGCCGATTGCCTCGCCGGCAACGCGTTTATAAGGTATGTTGGCATCAAAACGACGTTTGTCCTTGACATACGCCGGTTTGAACGATTTGGTCTGATAACCGCCGCCGTCAACGACCTTTCCCGGCAGCAGGGGCGACACAAACGGCGAGATTCTCGGTTTGCTGTCCGTCACATCAAAGAAAATCTCTTCTTTGTCGGAAGTCTGAACATTCGGAAAAAACGTATCCAAAAGAAATGACGGCGGTGTCCGCAGGTGTTCCACCACTTTGGCCAACACTTGGGTTGAAAAAATATCCATCTGTTTATGCTCCTAATATGCTTGGTTGTTTTTGATAAAAATGCTTTTGGCGCGGAGAGCGTCTTTCAGGCCATCGATCGTAAGTCCGCTTCCGACGGTCAGCGCCGCCGCGTTGAACTCCCCGGTCAGATAAACAACAGCCTGTTTGTCTTCTTCCGACGCATCGACCGCTTCCGCCAGAACGGCGTAAGCATCCTTTGAACCATCCGTTGCCGCCGATGTGCAAATCGTGCATTTGCCGCTGGCTGTAATTTTGCCTAGAATGGTTCCACGGACATACTTGCCGCCGGAAACGGTGGTCAACTCGGCAATCCTTGGAAATTCACCGGCCAACAAATTGTCGGAGGTGGTGGAACCCTGATCCGTAAATCCCTGTGCTGTCATCTGTTTCTCCTTAAATTAAAGAGGCGATGCGCTGAGCAACCGCCTCCGGGGTTTCATTGTCGGCTTCCGCCGCCGGACGGATGTCCGGATTCTTAATTGCCGCCATGGCCTGTTCAAAAGCGCTTTCCCGATGAGTGGGAACAGTTGCCAAAATCTCCAGGATATCGTCTACCGCCAAATCCGTTTTTGTCAGCAGTAGTTTGGCCGTGTTCTCCTTACCTTGAGTGACCTCAGAGGCAAAGACTTGCGCCATGCGTTCCCGTTCCATGCGCCGAATATCCTCGGCGCTCGTTTTTTCATTGTCATTCATGAATATTTTCTCCGTTTGTTGAAAATTAAAGCCTGCGATTATCGCCTCAAACGAGGACAACCCGTCCGCCAGACCGTTGCGAACGGCATATTGGCCGACAGCCACATCGCCGGCACCAAAATTTTTAACCACATCCACCGCTGTGATGCCGCGGTTGCGGGCGATTTTGGCGATAAAAACCTCCGCCAGCTCATCAACCCTTGCCTGAATTTTGGCTCTGCCTTCTTCCGTGTTAATGTCCGGGCGCTTGTTGGGGCTTTGCGAAGAAACGATTTCTATCGTTTTGCCGTCATCATCCTTTTCAAAAACGGAAACCACTCCGATAGAACCAAGCACCGCCGTATCGGAAGCCAAAATCTTGTCGCAGGCGGAGGCAATCCAGTATGCTCCGGAACAACAGGCCCCGGACGCATAAGCGACAATCGGCTTTTTCCCTCTCGCCTGAAAAATCATGTCCGCCAACTCCGAACAGCCGTTGACTTCACCGCCCGGGCTGTCAATATCAAACAAAATGGCTTTAACTTCAGGATGTTGCAACGCTTTGTTAAAGTCCCGGGCCAGCAGTTCATACGATGTTGCACCGCAAATCCTTGTCATCAGGTTGGCATAGCGAAACAACGGGCCGGACACTTTAAGAACAGCAACGCCGTCTCTGATTGAGACGGCGTTGGCATCTTTCATATCTTTGCCCATCTCCCGGGCTATGGCTTCAGGCGTTTTGCGGCTTTCTCTTGCGATTTCCGCCATCATTCCCATCATCTCCGGCGTCATCGCCCAAATGCTCTTGTTTAGTATTTTCATTGATTAACCCCATTTCCTTAAGTTTATTTTTTTCCCGAACCCGTTGTTCGACCACTTCCTCCCAATCCAGTCCCTGAGAGGCGCACTCGTTTTCCAACGTGGACAAACCGATTTCCATGCGGAGTTGGCCGGCCTGAGCTTCCTTAACCGGATCAACCCAACCACGTCCCGGACCAATCCATTTGCATCGGGTGTAGGCGTAGCGGTTTTTATAAAAATCCGGCGCATCCACCAAGCCTTTGTTGACCATTTCTTCAAGCCACAATTCATAGACCGGTGTTGCCCAATAGTCAGCCAGCCATTGCCGCCGTCCGTTAAAATAGCGCCATGCCTCCAACAATGCCGACCTCGCCGAGGAGTAATTGGTTTTGGAAAAGTCCTTCAGCAACAATTCGTACGGAATGTTTAATCCTGTACCGATATGTCGGAGTAAATTCTCCACAAAGCTTCCATAAGCGGAGTTTGGTCGGCTTGGCGTAAACGGCGCGACCTTGTCTCCGGGAAATATCGGAATAATGGAGCCGCCCTCCAACTTAACCTGCCAGTCTTTCTTGGCGTTCAAATAATCATCGCTGGAACCGCCGAACAATTCATTTAATTCTTCGCCACCCATCGGTGTTTCGATAAAAGCGGCAATCATTGCGTTGACAATCGCCGCCTGCAATTCGGAACGCTCGTAATGGTCAAGCATTTTAAACATCGGCATAATCGCAGAAAGGATAGGTTTTCCCCGAGTCTGTCCAATACGGCTGACATCATGAATATGCAACACCCGCCGCCGGCCGAAAGGTGTAAAAGTTGGAACACGCTCCCATTCCAGTGAAGACATCCAATAATCCCCCGGATGTTCTTTTAAAATATGATAGGCAACCGGAGCACCGAAACAGTCAATCTCCACGCCGCCACGCAGTTTCTTACTATCCGTGCTGTTATTTGGATTGGACAGCCTGTCAGGTTCAATTAGCTGAATGGTGGTGGCAACCGGACGTTCCGGTAGCCACAAAGCCAACGCCAGCGCCTCGCCGTTAATCAAACAGGATTTAAAAACCTGAGTTGTCAGTCCATGAAAATTGAGGCTTTGCGCCGCATCACACATAAAAGTCTCCGACCAGGAGCGCCACAATCCCTCAACTGTGGCCTGCCATTCCTCCTCCCAATCCTTGGTTTTGCCTAAAAGCTTATAGTCAGGCTTGGCGGAAAGACGAAAACCCGTGCCAACAATATTGTCAGTCAGCGTCTGCATCGCGCCGCTGGCAATCCCGTGGTTGCGGGACAAATCTCTGGAACGGGCGACCATAGTGGAAAGTTCGGGCAAAAGGTCGCTGTCCGCCGAACCCCGTCCGGGTTGCCACGAGGCAATCTCCCTCAATGTCTGCGATGCCGCTTTATGTGATGTATCTGTCATGATTTTCCATAAAAAAACACCCCAGAATCTAATCTGAGGTGTAATTGTAATAAAAATTATGTTTTTTAACTTAGCATTTCTTCAATTTCATTGTCAAAATCAAATTCTTCTTTTTGAATTCTCCCTACAGCATCACATTTTCCATCCATAAACTTAAAAAATAGAATTTCATCTTTATTCAAAAGGAATTTTTCTTGAAGCATTTTATATGCCAAACCGCTCTTTTTTTTACCATTATATAAAGGCATATCAGCTTCACAAATAACCGTAGACGTAGTATCGTCTTTTATATATTTTTTACAATTATTGTCAAGAAATTCAAAAAGCTTATCATATCGATCATCATATGTATCCTTACCTTTTTGAGTTGAACATTCTAATTTGTAAGTTAAAATAAATTTTGGCATTCTATATTCCTTTATAAAGCTAAAACTAAAGTTTATATAGTTAACAGAATCTTAAAGCGCAAGTCTAGAAGCAAATTTTTATGATTTTTCTTCTCCCCGTAGTTGTTCCCTCAGCCGCCGCAATTTGCGATTTAAGATTTGCAATATAGATTTCCAAGCTTGTCAGACTGGCTTGATTGTAAGTCACCGAACCAAAATTACCGACATTGACTGAAACTTCCCTTGCGCCTATCATCAGCTGATGATAAGCTTCTTCGGCTTCAGCCAATCTGGTTTTTAATATTTCCTTATCTAAAGCCATGGATCATCCACCTTTGTCGCTTTCATCTGTATAAATCTTGCCGGTTTCTTTTTCGGCTTAGCCTCGGGATTTGCCGGAATAAGAGCCTCCAACTCGGCCCAGGCTTTTTCACTCATGCGGTCAAGGCCATAAATAGCCGCGCCGGCTCGGGCGTAAACCCGACAGTCCAAAGCCTCATTGCGCCGTACGGGATCTTTTTCCCAAACCGGTTTCGGATAGCCGTTGCTTATCCTGACCACCTGCCGCTCCGCTGTCAGCTGTTTGAAATATTCCTCGGCATACTGCGGAAAATGGCAGCGTCCAAACTGCGAAGCATCCTCGCCGACACGCTCCATCCTAAGCCAACGGTACAGTTCAGTCTTGATAACCGGACCGGACACATTCCATACCTTCAGTCCCTTTTTCTTGGTGTCGGCCTTGGATGTGGACAACAACATCGCCGTGTCCCGGCTCTGGCCCTTGACCGCAACCACTGTCCTCGGTTGGCTTGCTCTCGCGCCGTTGCCTCCCCAAACCGCTTGATTGAACTGCCTTACAAACGAATAAACATCCTGCGTAGCATATCCGGAATCAACGCACATCACCCGTATCGGCAATGTTACGCCGCTTTCATGCGGATAATCTTTTGTCAGCACATTTTCAAGTTTGCGCCAGACTTCCGGTCGGGCGGTATCTCCGTCTAAAACAAAATACGCCACCGACCAACTCTGCTTCTGCCGTCCCCAAGCGACAACTTCACATTCAATGCGGTCTTTTTGAATATCAACACCGGCGGTTAAGAATAATCCGCCGTAAGGAACAGTCCCGATCGGATAAGTTTCCCTGGCTTCATACAGGCGCTGCCATTCCGGCGCATCGCTTTCCACCTCAAAGGTCTCACCCAGGATGGTGTTTTGAAAGCCCTGCATCAGGCTTGGATTTTTCTTGGTTTTCTCATAAATGGCCACGCATTCTTTCCACGACAGCCACCCAATCGGTGAATACAGGGAAGACAAATGGAAACCCGCCGTCACACCATCGCTGGATGCAGTTGCCTGCCAGCGGCCGTTGGCCAGCATCTGGGTTTTGTAATGTTCACCGATATGTCCACCGCAATGCTCGCACGCATAGAACACATTGCCGTCTTCCGCCTGTATCTGTTTCCATTCCAACCGCTGATAAGCGCCACAGAAAGGACAGGGCACAAAAAAATAGCGCTTGTCGGAGTTCTCAAACTCCCGCTCAATATTGGACAGTCCTTTGATCGTCGGCGTGGACACCAGAAAAATCTTTTTTCTTTTGTTGAATGTGGCGGTTCGCCGTTCCGCCAGCAAAATCGGATCGCCTTCGCCGTCAATATCCTGCGGATAGCCGTCAATCTCATCCATAAACAGATACCGCGCCGGCATGGAACGCAGCCCCACCGCTGAGTTTGCTCCGGTCATCACCAACACGCCGCCCGGAAAATCTTTGGATAACATAGTGTTGCCACTGTCCCGGGAACGCGCCGGAGCCACCAGTTTTTTTAGTTCCGGACAATCCTCAATCAGAGGATCTATGCGTTGTTTGGAATTACGCTTGGCCATTTCCACCGTTGGCGACACCGCCATAATCGGCCCCGGCGCTTTGTGCATGACATATCCCAGCCAGTTGTTTCCGCATTCCGTACCTCCGATTTGCGCGCCTTTCATAAACACCACCTTTTGAACAGGGCTTTTCGGCGACAGGCAGTCCATAATCTCTTTCAAATACGGCGTTCTGTCTGTCCGCCAGCGCCCCGGTTCCGATGCCGACTTGCTGGAAAGAACACGGTATTTATCGGCCCATTCCGACACCGGCATGTATGAATCCGGTTCCACGCCCTTGAAAAATTCATCCTCAATATAACCTTTTGCGTCAAAGCTCCCGGTTGATAAGCTCTCTGCTTTCGGAGAGGAGTTTCCGTATGTATTCATCCAACACCACCGCCGTCTTATGTTCATCCGCACCGAGTTCAGCCGCGATTAACGCCCCGTAGCGGGTGGAAAAGCTGGAAAACAAATCCCGCAAAGCTCTCCCGAGGTTAAATGCGTGCTGTCCGGCCTTTTTGCGGTCGATTGTTTCTCCCGTTACCATTTTGAGTTTTGCTTTGGCCAGCATCGCCCGATAATAAATATCCGCTGTTTTGGCCTGCTGATAGGTTGAAAAATTCTGCCGCCCGCCACCGGATAATTCCGGCTGAGCCTCAAACAGTGGATCGGCCTTGCGGCTTTTGGCCGGATCGGTGTTCATAAACCATTCCCTATTGGCTTCATCCACGTCAATTTTACCGTCCGGCGTTTTATGAATACGCCCCGAGGCAATCGCCGTTTGCACGGCGTTCAACCGTACACCCCGAATTCTGGCATATTCCCGAAGCGATACCTTCCGTCCCATTTATTCTCCTTAATTTGCTTTAGCCGTATATAAATAAAGCGTACAATATACCGCCGGAATTAATTTCAGCGCACCAAAGCCGACATTCAGGCATTGTCAGGCATTTTTGCGCCAAAAGGAAAACGAGGCAGATAGCCTCGTTTCTTTAAGCCTGCATGCGGATTTAGAAAGAAAGGATAATTAATTAAGTCCCCGCACCGGCTTAAATATGAATATGACACGGCTGGAGGGGGAGTTTACGCTCCCCATACCGGCTAAAGCTTGCTTACATCATAACCAAGAGCTGTTAACACCCGTTTTTTCTCCTCTTCTGAGGGATTATCTTCATACCAGCACCATGCATCGCTTTCCGATAAATACCCCTTAGGCGGAATAGGAATAATGTCTAAACTTTCCATTACATTTATAATTTCATATGTTTTAGCCAGCTCATATTTTAAAAGCTCATCAATTACTTTTTTAGTAACCATTTTTAATATCCTTTCTTTTAGGTTTCCGCTTACATTACAATGAATGCTTGAAAATAAAGGAAAGTCCAGTCAATTCTGCATTATTTTTCAGGAAAGTTGCGGGGCGGACCGCGCCCCGCTTATCTCTCAGTCCTCCCATTCGGGTATCAGGTCGCCGCTGTCAAGGTCGGGATTGTAGCCTGTAAAGTTCTCGGTGCTTAATCTGACCCCGCCAACCGTTTGGATAACTATTCCGTATTTTAAGCTCAGCGCCTTTAATTCTTTACAAAAATCTCGATACTTTTGAGGGATGATAACCTGATAGGCCGTTTCATCAACATAATACCTGTAATCTTCGATAATGCGTTCTTTGGTTAACCTGCGGTCTGCTATTTTTATAAAAGTGTCGACATTCGTCCTGATCTCCTCCATATAGCTGTCGGCGATATGTCTTCCCCAGCGGCTGTCCATAAGTTTCTGGGTTTCCTCAGGAGTAAGTCCTGAATTCCTCTGGATAAGTTTGGCAGTCTCATTCCATAATCTGGTCATGTCCTTTTTATGTTTAAGATAACCTTCCGCCGTTCCCCAGAATCCCCATCCTTTATTTTCTGTTTCTAAAATCGTAGTCATTATTTTATCCTTTCTTTCAATTTATTGTAGAGTTTTTATCCTCTTTACAACACAATGAATGCTTGTAAATAAAGGAAAGTCCAGTTAATTCTGCATTATTTTTGAAAAAAGTTGCGGGGTGCGACACACCCCGCCCAAAAACTTAATCAACGTTAAACCATTCCATGCAGGTTGCAAGCAAATGGTCGTAATTACCACTTGTCGCTTCTTTACAGAAGGCTTCTCGTTCTTCTGGGGTTAATCTGGCCCGCCGCATCGCCTCAAGGCATCTGCCGAGTATACTAAATGCATTACTGTCAAGACCAATTAATTGTACATGGATTTCTGGGTATTTTACTTCATTTTCCATTATTTTATCCTTTCTTTTCAATTTATTGTAGAGTTTTAATCCTCTTTACAATACAATGAATGCTTGGAAATAAGGGAAAGTCCAGTTAATTCTGCATTATTTTTTATTGTAACAAATTGAATTATAATGATATTTTTGAAACAGCGGGTTTGCTGGCGATAATTCGGCCGCTTAAAGGGATGCAACTTTTTTCTCGTACAATATACAGCTTGATTGATTATTCAAACTTTCCGCATGACTTTCAAAGAGTTGCGCTTTTTGGCTCGTGTACTCTTCCCAGCGGCGGACAATCACATCGCAAAACTTTGGATCAAGCTCAATCAAACGAGCTTTACGCCCGGTTTTCTCGGCCGCGATAACCGTGGAACCGGAGCCGCCGAAACCATCCAACACGATGTCTCCCAATTTTGAACTGTTATTTATGGCTCTTTCCACCAGTTCCACCGGCTTCATCGTTGGATGCAGATCGTTTTTGACCGGTTTGTTGTACGCCCAGACATCGGATTGATCACGATCACCGCACCAGTAGTGTTTTTGATTGGCATTCCAACCATACAAAATCGGTTCATACTGCCGCTGATAATCCGCCCGTCCAAGTGTGAAAGTGTTTTTGGCCCAGATGATAAAAGTCGACCATTTGCCACCGGCGGCGATAAAAGCATTGTAAAGAGTATGAAGTTCGCTGGAACTCATACAGACATACACTGCTCCTTTGTTGAACATCATAAGGTTGGACAGGCTGTCGGCTAGAAATTGTGCAAAACCATCGCCGAGATTATCATTCATAATTTTACGCCCGCCAAGCGTTCCGGCATGATAACGCAGGCTGTCTTTCATGGTTGAACCATAGTTCACATTATATGGAGGATCGGTAAAAATCATGGCCGCGACATCATCCTGCATCAGTTTTTTGACATCGTCATATATGGTGGTATCGCCGCACAGCAGACGGTGTTCGCCTAAAAGCCAGATATCACCGGGCTTGGTCACCGCTTCTTCAGGAACTTCCGGCACTTCATCCTCATGGGCATCAGAAGAAGTTTCCTGCTCGCCGAAAATATCCAGTTCTTTTAATTCCTCTTCAGAAAATCCCAAAATATCAAGGTTAAACTCTAGTTCGCCCAGTTCTTTCATCTCCAGCGCCAGCATCTCTTCATCCCAGCCGGCGTTTAGAGCTATTTTATTGTCGGCGATGACCAACGCCCGCCGCTGAGTCTCGGTCAGATGCTGCAGACGGATGACTGGGACTTCTTTTAATCCCATGCGTTGAGCCGCAAGCAGTCTGCCATGCCCGGCAATAATGACATCATTCACACCAATCAAAATCGGATTGGTAAAGCCGAACTCTTTGATGCTGGCGGCAATCTGAGCGATTTGCTCATCGTTATGTGTGCGCGAGTTGCGCGCGTAGGGGATGAGCTTATCTACCGGATAATTCTCTTGGAATTCCATAAATTTCTCCGTAAAAAACAAAAATGACCAGACAAAAGACATGGGGCGACCAGCCACCCAAAATAAAATAACTCTGAAAACCTTGTTTTGCTTGGCTTTCAGAGATATGCCGACCAGTAAACAAAAAAGCGTTTCGCTAGAAAAACGCCGCGGCTTGCGCCCCCGCATACGATTTAATCGCAGGAAGGACCCGCGGGTTTAATTTCTATTTAGAACACTAATAACAACCTGCTTTACAGTTTCCATTTCTTCAGGTTTACTCTCCGCAATCAAAATAGTCAGAGTGGCAAGAGTTGCATTGTTAATAATTGGTTCTCCGTTTTTATAAAGCATACCGTTCTTTTGCATAAAATAGAGAAAGCAATTTGCGCCAATACGTTTGTTACCATCGGAAAAGCTATGATTTTTTACAATCAAATACAGTAGCATTGCCGCTTTTTCTTCCAAAGACGGATAACAGTCTTTTCCTCCAAAAGTCTGATAAATCTGACGGACGGAACTATTAAAGCTGTCATCTTTGGGGTTGGCAAAAATATCCGAACCAAATTCCGGTTTCATTTTATCAATGACATTTAAGAATTCTGGAACGTCAATAAACACAGCTTCTTTAACTGTATTGCCCGCACGATCCAATTGTTTGTTGTCAAAGTCGTCAAGCAAAGTTAACCCGCTGGCAAACTCACTCATTAGTTTAGTCAGTTGTTGTGCTTCGTCTAAATTATGCGCTTGAGTTTCCACACAGCGGCTAAGCAGGTTGACGCTATGTTGCAGTTGTTTAATTTGTTCAGTCTTTTCCCGTAACCTTTTTTCATTAACGGCAAAACCCTTTACAAGATAATCTTTTAATTTTTGTGTCGCCCAAATACGAAATTGTGTACCTCGAACACTCTTAACGCGATAACCAACAGAAATAATAACATCAAGGTTGTAGTAATCAATATTACGTTCAACCTTACGTTTACCTTCAGTTTGAACTATCCGGAATTTCCGGATAGTTGAATCTTTTTCCAATTCACCTTCAGAAAAAACATTATTTATATGTTCATTGATAGTACGAACATCTTTTTCAAACAACGTAGCCATTTGCTTTTGGCTTAGCCATACTGTATCATTTTCAAGACGGACATCAATATCGGTTTGACCATCTTGGGTTTGATATATGACAATATTGTTTTCCATAACGTTCTCCGGAGTCTACTTCGCATTAGTGTAAAGACGATATGCTTAAAATTTCCTAAATTTATTATATCTATAAGAATCCTTCCCGACATAACCTCGCGAACACAGGCTTATTCAGCCCAAGCTCGGTAATAATTTCGGACGGTTTCTTATCAATCTGCAAAGAATGTTCAGTGACCACACCATGTTTAACTGTCTTCATAACAGCGCTCGGTAATTCCGAGCGGCTGATACAGGATGAAAGGTAAACAAAACACTCGTCATTGTCTTGCAAATATTCCAAGGACAGTTTACGGGCATAAAAATTAAGTGTCACGTCAGCTTTGCTGGCATCCTTTGTCCATGGACTTCCGCCGCCGATCGGACAAGCCGTTTCATAAAAATCGCACGCAAGCTTTCGACCGGTCACGCCGCAATCGGCCACGGATGAATGATATTTATATGTTCCCGTGCCATTGACAATAATATTTTCCGGCTCCTCTCCCAACGCCAAAACAATAAAAGTCGTCAGGTCAACATCCTTAAGCATCGGAACAGCCACAACCGCCGTTTCCACACAGCCAAGCTCATTAAGTGTAATCTGCGTTTTGATGTCAATGCCCAGGTGGATGTTTTGCAAAGCATACTCATACAAGGCGTTGCATAATTTTTTGGCCAGATATTGTTCGCGGCTGATGTTGCCCGTACCCTGACAAGCGTAACCGACAAATACCCCCTGATCACCCCAGCCGTCTTGTTCAACTCCCTGTGAAATATCTGCCGACTGCTTGCCGATAAGATTGATAATCTGCAGTTTCTCGGGATTAATGGCGTAATTTCCCCAACGATGGCTGTAAAATTTATCGTACCCGATTTCCGCCAGCGCTTCGACAACATAAAAATTAATTCTTGCCAGGTTTACATCACCCGTGATTTCACCGCCCAACACAACTGTGTTATCTTTTACCATTACTTCAACGGCATATTTGACCGCCGCGTCTTGTTCAATCATCCTGTCTAAAATATAAGACGAAATATAATCCGCCATTTTGTCAGGGTGTCCAAGCGACACCGCTTCCGCAGTTTTTTTCATCGCCACTCCTTTATCAAGCATAAAAAAGGCCCGTAGGCGATATACCTGCGGACTCTAAAAAAATATCAAAAAGGGCGGATTGTTCACCTCCGCCCCGATTATACCTGTTTTTGTAACCGTTTTTTGCTGATTTGTAAACCACGAAAATGTCAATGACATTTTAGGCATCCATATTGAATTTTAATAAGGGCTTTTTCATGGCGTAAGGCCAATATCTGCCGTGAAACACCAAACTCCCGGCACAACAACTTCCACGGAATACGGTTGGCTCTTTTCCAAACCAACCGGCGTTCGTCAACCGATAATATGGGCAGCCACTCCAGCATCACCTGTTCCCATAAAGATATCTGCTCCTGATTCGGACGGACTTTAAGCGGACGCTTATCCATAAAAACAATTTCCTGCGGCGTGTAAATAATATCCGGCATACAACACCGGTATTTGGGAGCGCGGACAGCCGGCAAAAGCCTATCCACATAGGCGGCGGTTTCCAAATCTTGCTTGATTTTTTCAATTGTAATATCAGCCATCTTGCACCACCTTTACCTTGCCGAGCACATCCGAACAAACATTCGCCAGAGTCTCCATCTCCGAATAAGCGATGCCGTTTTCCTTGCAAAACCATTTCCGAACCGCCTTTTTCCAGTCCACGGCAATGTATTTTTTACCGTTCATCCAACCACGTGCCTCATTCCAGCGCACAAAAGCGGCCGGATCTATCGTGTAACCGCTTTCCTGACAATACGCCGCCACGTCATCTACAGTCGGCGCACCGGCGTAAACAGGCTTATCCACAACCTCCGGCCCTTTATCTTTATCTACAGATTCACATACATATACCGATTCATTCTCCGATTCATCTGATGGGGATGTTGGCACATTTGCTTGCTCTTTGTTGGAATTTTGCTTTGATTTTGCTTGACGTTTGCTGTTTTTTTGCTTGGCGATGGCTTGACGCTTTTCACGGATTTCCAAATATTTGGCATTGTTTTTCTCAATTGTTTCCTGAATTAATGAAAAACGCTTTTTTACAGGGTCTGATAATTTAAAAGAAACATCTCCGTAAAAATTTTTTTCACACAGCGCAATTATTAAATCAGCTATCTGACTTTTCTTAAAGTTATGCACAGCCGCAAGGAAATCCGCCGGATACAAAACAAAGGATGTTTTTTTATCCATTTTGCCCTCCGTCTTTGGAAGCCTTCTTTATATTTTTAATGCCCTGTATCCATTCCAGAGCCAAACTTGTGCGTTTGACCTCGTCTTGTATCATTTTTTCCAAGCGGTCGAGAGCGGACATTTCCAGATCCAACAAATAAATGACCGGAATTTTGCGTATCTCTTCCGTGATATAAACCGTGCGATCGTTTTTTCTCATGGCTGTTCCTTTCAAAGTTTGTTAATGACAACAGGAACACCCGCTAAAAATCAAAAATCGTTTCCGTTATTTTAATTTTTTTCTCATTTTTTCAAAAAAGCCGTAAATAGTCTTTTTACTGACATGCAGATCTCTGGAAATCTGATCAATGCTGTCGCCGCATAGAATATGCTTTACAATCTCTTTTTCCTTAGGTTCGGCACTATTCATAATTTCACTGACAATCAACCGCGTTTCCGTGTTTTCCGCAAAAGAAAACTCCTCATCAGCGTCATAGTCGGCCAATGAGGAGTATAAGAAATCGCGGCGATGGTATCTTTGCGTTAACAGGTTCGTGGCGTATTGCTTTATGGAATGCACCACTAAAGCCTCGTCCACATCATGAACGTTGTAAAACCGCTTCAAATAAAAAAGCAACAGTTCTTGAATTAAATCTTCCCGATCTTCATAAGAAAAGATCGGGGTTGACAACAATCTGCGAATTTGCGATAAAATCGTTATGCGGACATACTGAGGTAGTCCGTTAAAAATATTCAAGTTCATTGATAAGCCCCGTTAAATAATTGAATAGAGGCTTATTTTCAGGTTTAATACATTTGCGTGCAATATGCAGATAAAACAATTACAAGTTGAAAACGTGTCATAGATAAGGACTTGACATTATTTTAATAAAATATCGCTTGTGTAAAAATCTGTGTACAATCAAAAACAGAAGCCATACTTTAATCGTTGCTGAGACCAAAGCAATGGAATTTCCGATTCTAAAATTTTACGAAGGGAAAGTGTTTTGGGATAAACGCCATCCACAATGGCCGTCACAATATCCGGAGCAAGATACGTCATGCGCAACACTTTGCCGACATATTCACGGCTCAGACCTTCTCTCTTTGCCAAATCTTCGATAAACAGGTTTTCTTTTTTCATTTTATCCTGCCAAACAAAAGCTTTTATCAATGCCAAATATAATGGATTATTTTCGTCAGGTTTATATTTCTCGGGAGCGAATATTTTCAGTGAGCCGCGTTTCCGGCGTAAGCAGACGCGGTATAAAATCTCGTTTCTTTCACCGTTAATATTATTGGGAAACAAATCGTCTTTCATTTTATCGTCCATCAAACTGACGGCCAGTTCTGTATACATAATTTTGATACGATCAACATCCACGCGGATTTTTTGAACAAGCATAATCAATAGTTGGCGTAAAGTAATAGAAGACAACCTCTGAATAAAATCATCGCCATCCTGTAATTTGGAAATAATTTGCACATCTTTAATATCAGGACGTATGATTTTTGCCTGTTTTATCAGTCCGGAAAGGATTTTAGGCGATTTTATAATGCCTGCGATTTGCCGCAAGACGAAATTATCCATCTCGCCGGCGGGAATGCTTCCTATCTTGCAATTATTAAAGCCTTCTTTAACCGCGCGGAAAGAGGTGTAATATTCGTAAACTTTATTCTTTTTATTGGATTTCGTGGAAATCATCGCCGCCTGACAACAATCGCAATAAATAAGCCCTTTAAGCAGAGCATGTTCAACAAAACGGGACGGCGCAAGTCTGCCGATGCGGTTCTGGCTTTTGATTTTTTGAACTTCATCAAATAATTCCCGTGAAATGATTGCCTGATGCTGACCATCGTAAACCTTGTCTTTATGAGGAACTTTGCCGATATAAAGCACGTTTTTCAACATGCTGCTCACGCGCATATGGGTAAATTTCCCATTTCCCTTGCTTAATGTGGTGTAACCATTGTTGTTGAGCCATTCCGCCACCGCAATTTCTGAACGAAAAATCAGATATTTTTCAAAAGCTAAACGCACAACTTTCGCTTCCTCGGGAACAATCTCCAATTTTTTGTTCACGGAAACGTAACCAAGCGGCAAAACTCCTCCCATCCACATTCCCTTCTTTTTGGAAGCGTCCACTTTATCCCGGATGCGCTCGGTAATAACCTCCCGCTCAAATTGCGCAAAAGAAAGTAAAACATTCAGCGTCAGACGCCCCATGGAATCATAAGTGTTAAAATTCTGCGTCACTGACACAAAAGAACATTGATTGCGGTCGAAAATTTCGACAAGTTTTGAAAAATCAATAAGCGAACGTGTCAGCCTGTCGATTTTATAAACAACAATCATATCAACCATTCCAGCCTCAACATCCTTTAAAAGCTGTTGCAAGGCCGGACGTTTCAATGTGCCTCCGGAAAAACCGCCATCGTCATAATGGGTGGGGATGATTTCCCAGCCTTGATAAGCCTGGCTTTTAATGTAGTTTTCTCCGGATTCCCGTTGCGCTTCCAGCGTGTTAAATTCTTTTTCAAGACCATCTTCCGTTGATTTCCGGGTATAAACGGCACATCGTATGGTTTTCATTTATTCTCTCCCAATCCAAAGAAAAAGCGTCCGGAAATTCGTTTGCCCGTGATTTTTAAAGCAACCGCGGACAGACTTTTGTAATAAATCCCCTCAAATTGAAAGCCGGCGGTAGAAACAATGACATTATATTCTTTTCCGCGATAGGTCTTAACCAGACGGGTTCCAACCGGAGGAAGTCCCGTGCCATCGTTGTCCTCGGCGTGTTTCAAAACCGTTTTGCCAAGCAATAGGCTTTTAATATGTTCCGGAACGCCGCCATAGGCAAGTTCCTGCATTCGATAGGCAAGTCTGGGAATATAAAAACGCTTGGTTTTCCAAATCGGCTCGCTGTCAAAATATTGCCGCCACATTTCTTTTAACTCGCCAACACTCATATCGTTGAGCCGTAAAACGTCAGTTTCCACCATTTTCAACTCCTTTCTCAACAATATGAATGCTCTTTATTCTCTTGTTATCCAGTCCTTTCTGCGGCAAATCCGGACTATTTTTTCCATCAATCAAAGTCAAAAGTTCCGGCAGTAAAAGTTGTATGATTTTTTGAATGTCTGTCATTTTGAACCTCCGACAGGATCACCCGTATAAAATCAGAAACCGTTTCCAAAAATTTTCAAAAAAGCGCATCGGATTGAAATTACAAGAAAAATATTTGTATCAATATAATTGCCTCTTATACAAAGAGAACCAAAAGAGGAAATTGGGTCAAAAAGCGCCTGTGGAAACAATAAAAACATGGTAATCTCTTGAAGGGCGTTGTTTGGACTGTTCAGACCTTCAAAAAAGTATATATTTGGGGTGTTTTGAACCGATTTTGGCAAAAAAACAAAGATACTGGAGAATAGGGCGCGACCATCAAAATAAAAAATGAATCCCGCAGTTTCTTTAACTTTTCAAAGTATTGGAAAAACAAAAAAAGAGGAAGTATAAACTTCCTCTTTAACAACTGGTTGCGGGGGCAGGATTTGAACCTGCGGCCTTCAGGTTATGAGCCTGACGAGCTACCGGGCTGCTCCACCCCGCGATAAACGCTGTCTCTTGCAAGACAGTGCATAAATACGCCTTTTCCACACTATTGTCAAGCTAAAAAATTAAAAAAACATGGAAATCACAATTGCAAAAACGAAAACCAATATGATGAGCCAATGCCACCAAACCATTTCTTCTCTCCCCTAATTAAACAATACGAGTGCCGTTGCAACAACAGTCAACACGGCAACCGCGGCAATCTTATGTTTTGTTTCCCACTCCATAAGCTCCTCCGGTTATTTAAATAGGTTCTTCCAGCCCCAATTCAATGGCTATAATTTTCGTTAGGGCTGACAGCAAAAGTTTTTTCAAACAGCAGCTATGCCGGATACGTCAATCTGAACGCAGCAATATTTTCAATAACTTCCGTCAGATACTTTCCGGCCAGGTATTTTGCCATCGGCAAATTCATATCCAGACAATTTCCGCAATCTCGCGGCGATGCTCCCGGAACCTCTCCCTGAAAGTCACGAATAAATTCAAACATCTCCTTAATCAACGGCAAAATATCTTCGGAACTGTAGTCTCCCGCCAAAAGCAGGTAAAACCCCGTCCGGCAGCCCATTGGACCAAAATAAACCGTCTTTTCCGCAAATTCGGGATGATTGCGCAAAAAGGTTGCGCCGAGATGTTCTATCGTATGTACCTCTGCTGTATTCATAACCGGCTCATCATTCGGACTGGTCATTCTTATGTCAAATGTTGTAATAAATTCCGTTCCGAACTTGTCCTTCCGAGAAACATAAAGACCCGGAACAAGTTTAAGATGATTAACCATAAAACTCGCAATTTTTTTCATAACAAACCTCCTGTTCTCTCGAATATACCAAAGTAAATCGCAAATTAAAAGAAAAACCTGCCGCGGTTAAACGTCAGGTTTTCTTGTCAACATATGGTTATACAATTAGAAATCACAACAATTTAAGATTACCGGCGGCGATACGCCCGCGATCATCATAGATATC